>Ga0209979_1000069_pt1 | contig 183767 bp, 166 predicted proteins | sample AnhtaG_FD_183114 | JGI IMG/M metagenome (GOLD analysis project Ga0209979, IMG submission 183114) | Deep subsurface microbial communities from Anholt, Denmark to uncover new lineages of life (NeLLi) - Anholt_01485 metaG (SPAdes) (version 2) | ecosystem: Environmental > Aquatic > Marine >...
GGACCGGCCGGGTAGCTCTGATCCCCGCCGTGGTCAAAGAGCTGAACCTTTCACCAGAAAATGCCATTGCCATAATCTGCGGCCCGCCTATCATGATCCACTTTACCCTTATTGAGCTAAAGAAGCTGAACTTCGAAGACAGGCAGATCGTCACCACCCTTGAGGGCAAGATGAAGTGCGGCCTGGGCAAGTGCGCCCGGTGCAATGTGGGCGAGAAGTACATCTGCCAGGACGGGCCCGTCTTCACCATGGAGCAAATCTCAGAGCTAATCGAGCAGTTCTGAAGGCTCGCAGCAGATCACATAGTGGCGGGGGCGACCAGCCGGTCGCCCCCGCTCGTCATTGATTAGCCTCCCATCGCGCCTGGAAAGGCGCTCCCACACCCAGGTGAGTGTCAGGTCCCCGGACCTGACCTGGCCAACGACAAGGACGGACATTGTAAACACAGGAGACCGTCCAGAAACAAACCGTAGAGGGCGAACTCCGTGTCGCCGCGAAACAAAGGAAGGCAGACAGAGACGGATGTCCGCCCCTACACAAGGCCTGCTATCGAGCCTGGCGAGGCTCTCCCACAGACGAGGTAATGTAGGGATGGACCTTGAGGTCCATCCGCTCTCCTTGCGGATCAAGCTAATGGTCATTATGTATTTATGTTGACAGCCCCACACGGTGAAGGAGACCGATCGATCCGGTGGGTAGTGTGCCCGACGTCGGGCACACTACCCGTAGCTTCAGTCCCCCTTCGCGTAAGGCGCGAAAAGTCAACGTATTTCGTCAATGACCATAAGCTCGATCCCTACTTTGTTGCAAGGTCGCAATCAAAGGCGCCCGTATCGCTCGTCAGTTAGATGGCCTTGCGATGGCGACATTGATTTATCCCTAGTTCGTCCTTTACACTTTGGGAAAGGGAATCATAAAACATGTATCGACTAGTTGATTCACACGCTCACCTGGAGGAACTGGAAGACCTCGACTCAGCCATCGAAAGGGCCAGGCAGAGCGGGGTGGTGGCCATAGTAGCTGTTGGCTCCGATTATGAATCAAATAGCCAGGTACTGGAGATAGCGGAGAGATATAGAAGCCTGGTATATCCAGCTCTGGGTCTGCACCCCGGCCGCCTGGATAAGGCCATCCCGTCCCTTGAGCGCCATCTTCAGTTCATTGAAGATAATCTGGAGGATGCGGTTGCCATAGGTGAGGTGGGGCTGGACTACCACAAGAGAGTAGTAAGTCTCTCCGGCAAAGAGCTGCAAAAGGAGGTGTTTGGAAGTATTCTGGCGCTGGCCAGACGGCATGGCAAACCGGTGATAATCCATTCCCGCTATGCCTGGCGAGACTCCTTTACTCTGGCACAAGAGGCCGGGGTGCAGAAGGCAATCTTCCACTGGTACACCGGCCCAACAAACGTTTTCAATGATATCGTAAGCCAGGGATATTTTGTCTCGGCAACCTTAGCCGCCGAGTACCATGCAGAGCACCGCAGAGCCATAAAAGAGGCGCCTTTGCCGAACTTGTTGCTGGAGACAGATTCTCCGGTAGTATATAGAGGGCACCAGGCTGAACCGGCTGACGTCGTTAGGGCCTTGCAGGCTACCGCTGAACTGAAAGGGCTGTCGCCAGAAATAATAGCTGATAAGACCACCGAAAACGCTCTGAAGCTGTATCGAATACAGGGGATTGAAAACCACTAGCTGTCGAGGTAGCAAATGACAGAAGATGTTTTGAGATCAGAGTTTCTGGGCTCTCTGATTGGCACCGGGCTAGGCGATGCCCTGGGAGCCGGGCTGGAGGGACGTCGAAGGGTTGATGAGGCCGAGGTCCGGGCTGTGGCTGAAAGGCGTGGCACCCTCATCTACACCGATGACACCCACATGATGATTGGCATAGCCGAATCGCTGATAGCCAAAAAGGGCTTCGACGGTGAACACATGACCCGCAGGTTTATGGAGAATTATAGCCGTGAGCCCTACCGTGGCTACGGACCGGGGCCGCCGCGGGTCTTCAGCTTGATAAAGGCAGGTGAGGCGTGGGACAAAGCGGCGGAGAGACTGTACGGTGGCGGCTCTTTTGGGAATGGCTCTGCCATGAGGATCGCTCCTGTCGGCGTTTTGTACTACGATGACCTGCCCAAATTAAAGGAGATTGCCTATATGTCAAGCCAGATCACCCACGCCCATGAGCTGGGAAAGGAAGGAGCCGCGTTGCAGGCCTACGCTGTCGCCCTGGCGACAGCCGCCGATCCCCTCTCGGAATTTCGAAGTGACGAGTTCCTCGCCAAGTTGCTCGACTTCATGCAGCACCAGGTGTTCAAACAAAAGTTAGAGAAGATAAGAGAGCTGTTAGGCAAAGCAGACAAGGCGCAGGTTATCGACGACCTGGGACACGGTATCGAAGCCTTTAACTCTGTGCCTGCGGCCATATATTCGTTCCTATCCCACCCCGACTCGTTTGAGGAGGCGGTTATCTATGCCATAAGCCTGGGAGGCGATACAGATACCATAGGGGCTATGACAGGGGCAATATCAGGGGCGTACCTGGGTATCGAAGCCATTCCCGGCAGATGGCAGGAAAGGCTGGAAAACCGGGAGTACTTAACAGGGCTAGCAGAACAACTTTGGCGTATCAGAGCTTGAGCGGAAGATGATAGGACAGAATTCGCGGAATAAGGGGGTATGCACCACCCTTGACAGCAGATTGGGGGCATGATATATCTGCCTCAAAAGAAAGGAAGGGAGCAAAATGAAACTCTGCGTGGTTCAGATAACCGATGTGCCGGAGGAATTCGTCGATGCCTCGCTGGCTATGTTGAAGCCAAGTATCGGCAAGGTACTGCGACCTGACACCGAAGTGGCGCTGAAGGGTTCGACGGGCGGACTCCCGGGAGATAATCCGGTTGACTTCGATAATCCCTATTTCAGCTTCCTGAGCGAGTGGGCAATCGTAGAGGCAATCGTTCAGGCAGAGAAGGAGGGCTTTGACGCTGCGTTGGTAGGCTGTTTTGCAGACCCCGGGGTCAGGGAAGCCAGGGCGGTGGTCGGCATACCTGTTGTCGGACCTTGTGAGGCGACCCTGCACTTTGCCTGCCAGTTGGGCCGCAAGTTCGCCATAATCACCGCCAACATGCCAGGACAAGTCGCCCAGATGGAGGAGCAAGTCAGGCAGCACGGTCTGGAGGGCCGGTTAGCCCGCAACGGGGTTAGAATGGACAAGGAGCCCTTTGTGGAGGCCTGGGAAAAGGGGGTCAAGAACCCAAAGCTCGCCGCCGACAGCATTGCGGAAGTAGCCAGGGAATGTGTGGCTGACGGTGCTGATGTGGTAATAGTTGGTTGTTGTGGCATGGGTCCACTTTGCAGCATGGCCGGCTTCAACAAGATCACCGTCGGGGGACAAGATGTACCCATCCTGGACCCTGTTATGGTAGCCGCCAAGACCGCCGAGATGGCCGTTGACATCAGAAAGGGAACGGGTCTGCCAATTCCCAGCAGACTTAGAAAACAGGCGCTTCCGTCAAAAGAAGACCTGGCCAGGGTGAGGTCCGTATTCGGGCTGCCAACTTAGCCTGGAGCAGCACACACCATGCCTTGCCCAGCGCCATGGGCACCGCCGGCCACGGCCATGACGGGCAGCTCGGAGAAAGCTGTTTCTCTCGCTTGTTTCAGGAACCCTAAAGGCGGTATAATCTCATTGAGCCAATGGCATAATGTCCCAAGGTAGATAAGGAGACTCAAATGGGTGAACTAGCAAAGCTGACCAGCGGTGGGCAGGTGACTATCCCCAAAGGAATCAGGACAAAGGCCAACATGCAGCCGGGTGATTTTGTTGAGGTTGAGCTTGATGAGAAAGGACAAATACTACTGACACCAAAGAAGCTTGTGGATGCCAGCCAGGCTTACTTCTGGACGGAAGAGTGGCAAAAGGGAGAGCATAAGGCAGACGAGGACGTAAAGGTGGGCCGGGTGAAGAGATTCAAGTCAGCTACTGAGGCAGTCAAGTATCTTGAGGGCAAAGAGTAGCGGTGGAGATCCTTCTCACTGAGCAATTTGAGGATGCATATGAGAGACTCACCCGGGCCGAGAAACAGAGTGTTCGCAAGGCACTCACTATGTTAGGTCACAACCCAAGACACCCCGGCCTCCATGTCAAGAAGATGGAGGGCATGAGGAACATTTGGGAAGCTCGCCCTTCAAAGAGGTTGCGGATGACTCTTGAGATGACCGGGGGAGCCATTATCATGCGCAATGTGGGAGAGCATGACAAGGTTCTGAAGAAACCGTAGTGCCTATGCAGGTACGGGAGGATTCGCGGTACCACCGCCTGTGGGTTCACGTGACCTGACGCCCAATTGGATACATCCAAGGGCTGGCAGAGAGACTGTGTCATGTTGATACTTGCTAAGGGTAGCCTCGATGATTCGTATCATTCACTTCGCTGACCTCCACATGGGGTTGGAGAGCCATAGCCGTACTGACCCGGCTACCGGCCTATCTACCTCCTTCCTTGATTTCCAGGCAGCATTCGATGAGGTAGTCGGGTTTGCCTTAGAAAACCAAATAGACCTGGTGGTATTCTCCGGTGATGCTTATAAGAGCCGTGACCCCTCCCAGACCCACCAGCGGGAGTTCGCCAGAAGAGTCGCCAGAATGGCAGCGAAAGGGATACCCGTTTTCCTCCTGGTAGGCAACCACGACCTGCCCAATGCCATCGGTCGAGCTACAGCCATAGAGATTTTCGACACCCTGGCTATCGAGAATGTAATCGTGGCCAACCAGCCTGGCGTCTATACCATTAAGACCAGAGGCGGGCCCATCCAGATAGCTGCTTTACCCTGGTTGAGGCGCAACGTGTTACTAGACCGGGAGGAGACCAGGCATCTCAGCCTGGAGGAACTCAAACACAGGTTGGAGGAAACGCTTACCCACATTATCGAGGATAATACTGGAAAGCTCGACCCGGGCTTGCCTGCAATTCTATCCGCCCATGTTTCTCTGGCCAACGCCGCCCTCGGCTCGGAGAGGGCCATGATCCTGGGCCAGGACCCGGTTCTCCCTCTGGCCAGTGTGGCCAATCCCGCCTTCGATTACGTAGCTCTGGGGCATATCCACAGGCACCAGGTCCTATCCCATCGCCCGCCCGTGGTGTACTCGGGGAGTCTGCAGCGCATTGACTTCAGTGACGAGGAAGACACCAAGGGATTCTATGTGGTGGAGATAGACCCTCAAAAGAAGCTGGGAGAGAGGGCCACCTTTGAGTTCCATGCCTCAAGGGCACGCCGCTTCCTGACCATAAAGACTACTGTTCACGCTGGCGATGCCAATCCCACCGTCACCATCCTGGGGGATATCTCCCGGCGAGCAGCAGAGATTCCAGGAGCCATAGTAAGGGTACAGATTGCCATCCCGGAGCACAGCCATGGGCTGGTCCAGGAGCAGGAAATCCACCGGGCGCTGAGCCAGGCCCAGTATGTCTCCATTACCAAGGAGATAGAGCGGGAGCGGCGTACCAGGTTGAGCAGCTGGTCAGCCGAGGAGATGCGTCCTGCCGAGGCACTCAAGGTCTATCTGGAACTGAAAAACACCGCTCCCGAACACGCCAGGACCTTGCTCGAATACGGTGAGAGGCTCATCCAGGAGACCATGGCTGAAGATTAATAGGGCAGCAGTGCTCCCACGAAGCCCCTCTGCCCGCGGACAAACTCTTCTGCTGCCATGACTCGCTTGCCCTCTAGCTGAAGCTGCAGGAGGCCCAAAACTCCTTCACCTGTGTGCACCCCGACGGAAGCGGGTTTGCCCCCTTCTATGGCTACCACCCTTCCTGGCTCGCCCTCCCCGGCCAGAGGAATTGCCTCGATGACCTCCAGTATCTTACCTTGCCAGGCGGTAAAGCAGCCCGGCCAGGGCTGAAAGGCCCTGACTCTGTGCCACAGCTCAACAGCCGGGCGATGCCAGTCTATGCTGCCACTTTCCTTGCTGATCCGTTGGGAATAGGAGGCCTTCTCATTGTCCTGGGGTTGTGGCGTTATATCGCCTGCCAGCCAGAGGGGCAAAGTTGCCATCAAGAGCTGGGCCCCAATTTGGGCCAGCCTGACAGTCAGGGAGCCGGTGGTGTCCTGGGGCAACACAGGAGCCTCCTGTTGAGCCAGCACCGGGCCGGTATCCATGCCCTTGTCCATGAGCATGATACTCACTCCGGTGACTTCGTCACCGGCCAGGATAGCAGCAGCAACGGGCGAAGCACCACGGTGTTTGGGGAGGAGCGACGGATGGACATTGAGACAGCCAAAGCGAGGGATATCGAGGATAGCTTGAGGCAACAACAAGCCAAAAGCCGCCAGTACGATCATCTCGGGGCTCAGGTCGGCCAGGCTTTCCCTTTCCTCAGGCTGCCGCAAGGAAAGGGGCTGCCGTACTGTCAACCCGTACTTCGCTGCTGCCCTTTTTACCGGCGGCGGAATGAGCCCGCGGCCTCTGCCTGCTGGCCTATCTGGCTGAGTATAGACGGCCACCACCTCGTATTCACCGAGCGCCAGGCTATCCAGGGCGGGAATAGCGAAATCGGGCGTGCCCATAAAGACGACTCGCATTACAGGCCAGATTTTAGCACGGAGGCGCGAATCGAACAATGGGGCAGCAAGCCCAATCCGTGGGTGAAACAGTAGCACTGGGAGTATCCCGCACTGTTATCATTGCTTGAGGGTGGAGACCCCAGCCTTCAGGCTGGGGAGTCTCACCTGCCTCAGCACCCAAAGGCGGGCTTTAGCCCGCTCTGAGAGGTGGCATAAATGCCACCTTTGGATGCTGCGCTCTTGACGCTCCTCGCCCTCAAGGGCGAGGCATCCCAGTCAGTTGTGGGGGGCAGGTGGGGCCCCTGACCCAAATTTGTGTCTATAGTGTATAATACTGATGTCATGTGCCCAGCCGAGACCGGCGTGAGCAGATCACCTATAGAGAAACTGGTGAACCTTCTGGGCAAACAGTGGGTCCAATCGCAACTGGCGGAGTACGAGAGTTTCAGAAAAGAGTATAGTCCAGTAGATTTGTGGTCTCACCGACATGCAACAACCTCTCCTATCATCCCCTTATTGTTTGAGTACCATCATCCCGAGTACGCCAGAAGACAGAAGACGCCTTTCGGCCACTGGTACGGTGACCCACTCCATTCTCTAGGACAGATAGCGAGTGATATATATTCTTTTGAGGGCTATTGGTCGTTGATGCCCTACCAACTGGTGGCAGATCATTTCAAGTACAAACTATCGACCACAGAGCAATTCAACAGCTTCATATTTGAACTGCTGGTGGCTAAAGATGTCAGGAAAAGATACGAGGCCTACGACGTTGAGGCGCTTTTCTTTGATCCCGCAACTGATAGAGGTGGGCCGGACATAGTTTTGCGAAGAGGGGCTGACGAGACAGAGATCTATTGTAAGGCGAGAAGCCCTTTGGCGGCACTGGATGTGTCTTTCGACGTGCTTCAGTATGTCTTCGGTTGCTTCTACCGCCTGGTCCAGGGCTCCGGGCGTAGCTACAAGCTCGGCATAGACTTGAAGGGGAAGTTTACCGTCGCCGATGCTGACGGACTCCTGGACCAGCTCAGGTCAGCGTTTACCAGTCGTTCGGAAGTTCTTAAGGATCCGAAGGGCTCTCCCTACCACGCGGAGCTCTTCAGGTTGAATACTCCCACGGACGGGATGAGTTTGGCACAAATCAATAGTCTGCTGGCCAGAGATACGGCTGATCTTTGGGTTGAGATTGGCGGGTTCAATCCCAGCGGACAGGCCAAGGCGACCAGGGTTGCGGTCTGCTCGGTTTCAGCCAATGAACACAAAACCTTCGAAGACCACGTCATTGAGATTGTCAGGCAGACGGCGAGAGAGGCAAAGGGGGGCAACCCTCTTATCGTGGCTGTTCATTTCCATAGATACGTGGGGTGGGAAGACCATTTGGGGAAATTGACTAGCCGAGTAAAGTTGCGCCAGAGAGTGGAGGGTATTCTTGGGCAGCACCCTAACATTAAGTATGTAAGTGTGTTCTCAAACGGACAGGAGTACGCTATGCTGCCGAGTGACGCTCAACGTGCCGGTACCCAGAATGTGGAGGTTTCCAACCGCTATTTTGTGGAGAAGCCAAAATCCAGGCTTTATGTTAAAGGCGACGCATTTTCCTACCGCCTGGAGAAGAAAGAGAAAGAGGCGCAGGAATGATGAGGACGCCTTTGAGCTTTCGTGCAGTTGCGCCACTGATTGGCACTGGCACCTTCGCTGCCTCCGGCCGAGACTAGATCCGCCGCACTGATCTTGAATCCGCTACCCCTGTTTGTGGGCAAAGGTCCGAAAGGCCTCTCTGTCCGCCATCGTCCACCTGCTGGAACCCCTGGGATGGGCGGTCATTGCGAGCAGCGCAGCGAGGAAGTCCGCCATACGCCGTCGAAAAACAACCGGTAGGGGCAATTCATGAATTGCCCCTACGTGAATCGGTAACCCACGCACCACTTCTACTGAGAGTGGTCCTGAGCATCTGTGCCGGACACCCAACACCTGGCCTACTACTCTCTTAATGTCAACCATTGCCTAACCTTGAACTTGTACCGAGGCTGAGCTTGGCATGCTATAATGTCACCGAGGATTGGCTGCACCGAACGGACCAGGCTCATCTAAGAAGGGCAATGCCGACAGCGGTAAAGGGGCAGGCAGTGAAACAACACAGGCCACGGTTAGCTGAAGAGGACCGAAAACGCCTCCACCAATTCGCACGGGAGTGCTCTGAGGTTATGGGGCTGGCCTTCCGAATTGAGAGGGAGGCTGGCCTTGCGGTGGAAGTCCGCCCAGCAAAGCGAGCAGGGTGGGGGTTTTACGCTCCCAAGAATTTCGCCTACGCTCGCAGGATAGAATCCCGCCAATGTCTGCGCGTATCAACAAAGGAGGAATGGGCAGTCAATGCATCGGTTGATCAGTCGGGACATGGCACCAGCCCAAAGGGATGGTGGGGAGAACCAAGCGTGTGGTGGGATATGCATCGAGACGATGTTGAGGGACGGGAAAGGTTAGCAGGTATCCTGGCCAGAGTCTGTGAGGCCCGGCATAGCTCGGAGTCAGCCCAACCAGGCGGATCTGGAGAGTAGGGAAGGGGATAACCACGATGAAGAGGTTGCTATTGCTTATCACAATGCTCTTGATTTCAGCCCTGATAGGCACATCCTGCACGGAGTTAGCGGGTATGGCGGTGGAAAAGATGATACAGAGGGAAGATGTTGAAGGCTTGATAGAGGTTCTGGAAGATGAGGGTATAGATGCGGATATTCGAGGAAGAGCGGCATGGGGTCTCGGAGATATAGGCGATACCAGGGGAGTAGAACCTCTCATCCAGGCTTTAGGGGACGAGGAGAGCGTTGTTCGATGGATAGCAGCAGAGGCTCTTGGCAAGATAGCGGACGCCACAGCGGTGGAGCCCCTCATCCAGGCTTTGAGGGATGAAGAGAGTATTGTTCGATCGAAAGCGGCAGAGGCTCTAGGAGAGATAGGAGATACCGGGGCGGTGGAACCTCTCACTGAGGCCCTGGAGGATGAAGATAATGATGTTCGGAAAGCTGCACGAGAGGCTTTGGGAAAGATCAGGAGCAGTTGATGTGAAAGGCAACCGCCTGGTGCTCGAGCCGATGTTCGTGCCTGTCAGGTCCCTGACCTGACGCAAAGTGTCGCAGCGGTGGACAAAGACTCGTTTCTCCGAAGGTGAGAGGCTTGCCGCTCTCCTTATTTCGTACATTCAAGCCCCCCAAGCAACTGCCGCAGAAGAGAAGCAGTTGGCTCCACCCCACCCTGGGATTGCTATCGGCACCACAAAGGATGAGAATGGTCTGTTACCATGACATTAACACCAGGTGAAGTAGGGGCGACCGGGTCAGGTCGCGGACCTGACACCCACAAGAAAGGGCGTATTTTGGTAGCAACGACATGTGCGAGCATCCCGGGGGGCCGTGCCGCCGACTTCTGGCGATGGCGCTCGGCCCCCAAACCAGAATATCTGGGCTGCTACCTGGCAGGCGGGTATCATGACCCTATGTCGATCGAATTTGTGACCACCTTGGCTAATCAGCAGACCAAGTGCTAAAATCGAGACAGGTACTTCACCACCACCCTGGCGACCGCCTGGCGCTCGGAGACGTATATGGCAGAGATACTGATTGGTACATGCTCATGGACTGACCCCACGCTGATAGAGAGCGGCCGGTTCTACCCCGAGTGGGCCAAGTCGGCGGAAAGCCGCCTCAAGTTTTACGCCAGCCAGTTTCCCCTTGTCGAAGTTGACAGCTCCTACTATGCTTTGCCCGGTGAGAAGACCAGCCGGCTCTGGGTGGAAAGGACTTCGGACAGGTTTACTTTCGACGTGAAGGCGTTCCGGCTTTTCACCCAGCATCCAACGCCCGCAGCCGCTCTCCCCAAAGACATCAGGGAGGCGTTGCCGGCCAGCGCCAAGGAGAAGGCGAGATTGTACCAGCGATACATGCCCGCAGACATGACCGACGAGCTGTGGGGCCGGTTCGAGAGCGCCCTGCTTCCTCTGGACAGCGCCGGAAAGCTGGGCGTGGTCCTCTTCCAGTTTCCGCCCTGGTTCTATCCCGGCGACGAGCAGCGCCATTACGTCCTCTCCTGCCAGGAAAGACTGCCTCAGTACCGAATCGCAGTGGAGTTCCGCCATAACTCCTGGGTGAACGAGAAGAACCGGGAGAGGACAATGGGTTTCCTGCGTGACAACGACCTGCCCTTCGTCTGCGTCGACGAGCCACAGGGCTTCAAATCGAGCGTACCTCCCCTGGCGGAGGCGACTTCCGATATCGGGCTGGTGCGCTTTCACGGCCGGAACCGGGATACGTGGGAAAAGCCGGGAATCGGGCCGGCGGAAAGGTTCAACTATCTCTACGGTGAGGAAGAGCTTGGCGAGTGGGTGCCCAAGATCAAGGAGCTTGCCGGGAAGACCAGGCAGCTTCACGTCCTGTTCAACAACTGCTACCAGGATAAGGCAGTGGTCAATGCCCGCCAGATCGGCTACATGCTTGACTGAGGAATCCTGATGACTGAAGAGCTACCAACGGAAGCAGAAGGGGTCAAGTTCTTCACCGTACCGGTCCGCAGCCGCCGCAGGGAAAAGATCACGCCCCTGCGCCTGTCTCCCACCGCTGTTTCCACCTTCCGCCAGTGCCGCCAGCTTTACAAGTTCCTCTATATAGACAAGCTCGGAGACCAGTACTTCAGGCCCAGGCCTTATTTCACCATGGGGAACCATGTCCACGCCACACTCAAGGACTTGCTCCAGCTCTGGCCTCCGGAACGGAGAACAGTGCCGGCAATGGAGAAGCTCCTGGGGAGGAACTGGCGCCGCTACAGCACCGGCTTCAAGAGCAAGAAGGACGAGCGAAGGTGGGCCGAAAAGGCGCTGGCTCAGTTGAGGGCCTTCATGGTCAATCATGACCTCAGCGTAAAGCCCTTGATGCTGGAGGAGCCGGTGGAAGTCGAGATAACCCCCGGGCTTATCCTCCGCGGCAGGGTGGATAGGGTGGACAGGGAAGCAGACGGCTCCCTGCACATTATCGACTACAAGACGGGGAACTTGCCCGCAGAGATGGACTGGACGCAGCTGGAACTGCACGCCCTGGCCCTGTCGCGGCGCTCGCCCTCGCCGGTGCGCAGGCTGTCATACCTGTATCTGGATCAATCGGTTCAGCAGAGCGTCGACGTCTCTGCTGGTAGACTGGACGAGGTCTGCTGGGAGTTGCTGGGCCTTGCCAGGAAGGTGCGCCGTGAGCGGCGGTACCGGCCCAACCTGGGTCCCCGGTGCCAGGGCTGCGATTTCCGGTCTATTTGCCCCCGCGGTGCCGATGCTGAACCAGGCAGCGCGACGGAAGGCCAGCTTGAGTTGTGGGACGGATTCTTCAACGGCACGGCCTGAGGCCGGGGGGAAATCCCGCCCTGGCTCTTGGTGGCACCAATGTGTCTGCACCCACCAGGGGGCGATGCAATCTCAGCCCCCTTTGTCCGTCATTGCGAGGTCGGCCGACAGAGTCGCCTTAGGCGACCCTCTGGCGACCTGAGGCGACCGAAGCAATCTCAGGGTGGGGGGAGACAGTTGCGGGCTTGGCCATGCGAGACCCAGCCTGCCAATGCTTTCCAAAATGCCGAGCACTTCGGCGGACAAAGGCCGCCGCAGAGCCCGGTCAGACGCCATGCTGGTATTTGGCCAGCCGTCTTCCAAGTTCATAGCCTTCTTCCAGGCGGTCTCCTTTTTCCAGAATGTCGCCTTTTCCACTAACGCCGGGGACGATAATCCTGCCCACCAGGTTCATCTCCAGGTACTCAAAGCACTTTTCAAAGAATGCCAGGAGGAGGGTGGTGGCTTGGGGGTCTTCCTCTTCGAAGGGGACTGCAATGACCGCCGACTTGCCCCTTATCTTCACTCTATTCTCGGGGCAGTTGAAGTAGGCGAAACGGTCTATAAACCCCTTCATCAAAGCAGTAGGGCCGTACCAGTATAGCGGCGTGCCAAAAATGATTACGTCACTGTCGATAATCTTCGGATAAATGCCGTTCATGTCGTCGCTCTTGCTGCATGGCTTACCCTCCCGGCAGGCATTGCATCCGTCGCACTCCCGGATATTCAAGCCATTGAGGAAAAGGGTGTCTACTGTGGCTCCCCCGTCCCTGGCCCCCTCCAGTATCCTGGACACCAGGATATGCGTATTCCCGTTCTTGCGTGGACTCCCTACAACCCCAAGTATTCTTTTCATGATTCGACCTCCCTAATACGCCAGCAGCCTCAGATTTCCGACCACTTCCACACGTTTACGGTAGAGTAAAACACAATCCGCGTTTTTCGCGGGTGGGGGGAGGTCCCCCAAGGCCACCTGACGCGACTATGGCGGGCGACTCGCCGTTGAGGGGGGTGGCGTACTGACTCCCCTCCCACAGATGCTATTGCCTGGTGCGTAGGCGGGCAACGTACTGGTTTCCCGATTCGACTCGCATTGCTCCACGTAGGAAGGGCGTGAGTGTCCGCACAGGATTGCCGCGCCTACTCCCACTGTGCATTTGGCGTCCTAGCCGCCTATTGCAGAAAGTCACGTAAAGGCGCTGCTTGGCTCGCGTGAGGGACACGTACAGCAACCGACGCTCATCGTCAAGGTCTGGACCGACGGCGTTGCCTGGCATCAGCTGTTCCTCAGCCGCGACAATGATAACAGCGTTTGACGACAAGCCTTTGGCTCTATGCATCGTTAAAATGTTGACCATGCCGGCTTGCAACTCCTGGTCAAACGTATCCTCTGGGCTTGTGAGGGCGTCCACAAGTTCCCGCAGGGTGGTAATATCCCAACCTTCGGCTACGTTTCGTATATGGCACAATACCGGTTCTCGGTCTTCCTGGGAGGAGATTATGCTCGCAGCCAAATCATCGAGTCGCTCGATCAACTCGCCGCGGCTGATGGCTCCCTCCGGTTCGTCTTGCACATCTGCAAGCTCTGTCCCGCTGAACTCAGCCAAACGAGCCGTTAACTCGCGTATGCCAGCAATTTCACGCTGCACCAGTCCCCCGCGCGGGAACAAGCTGGGGTTCTTCTCAATGCGCTGGAGCACTTGGTGAAAGCGGAGCCCCCCTTCGGCTGCGTATCTGTAGATGTCCCACGTGGTTCCCGGGCCAATCTGATTTCTTCGGCCCACGAGTTGAAAAAGGGTGCACCATGAGAGGTCGTCGCAGTTGTTGACGCTGAGTCGCATTAGGGAGAGGAGATGGCGACCCGGAGCCTCGTCCAGCGGGCCGCCTCTCTCGGCCCTAACGTTGGCCTCCAGACCCGTTTGGGCTATGGCCTCTTTCAGGATTGACGAGTACCTCTTTTGGTCGTCGCTTCGGAGCAAGATCAGGATCTCGTGGGGCTCATACCCCTCAACCTCTGTAAGGTACCGGCAGATTGATGCGACTCCCCCTGCTTCGTGGTTTTCATTGGGAAAACTCAGCAAGTGCACCTCGCCGCCTGAAGCACCCTCGCAGGCACGCAAGGGTTTGACAAGCCGGGATCGGTCCAAGTTTGCTACATATTGGCCAACGGCAATAACTGGCGGAGCGCATCGCCAGCATATGTCAAGATCGAGTGGAGTTGCCCCAGGGTACTCATCCAGGAAACGGCGAATTCCGGCCGGATGGGCACGGCGGAATCCATAAATGCTTTGGTCGTCATCGCCCGCACAGAAGATTTCGGCACCGCCCTCTGCCAAAATCCGGACGATTGCCAGGTCGCACTTGTTGAGGTCTTGGTACTCATCAACGAGTAGATGCCGGACGTTGCCTTCAAAGCTAAATTCATCAGGATTCTCTTCAACTGCGTGTTTCAACTGCCAGACTAGTTCTGATCGAAGCGTGTAGCCAAATACATCGCGGTGTTCCACCCATGTTCCAACAAAAGCGGGGTCAGCGGGTTGGTATTCAGCAGTTTCCCTTGCCAAACTCTGCCAGTCACTAGATAGTTCAGCAAACTTGTCGCGGACTTGTTTCTGCCTAAGGTTCAGCATCTTGCCGATGTGAGAGCGGATGATGTTCTTCTCCTCAAAGTCATCGGCGATACGAAGAGGCTGTGGCAGAGAGGTTATCAGTCTAGAATTCCGCAGCAATTGCCGAAGCGCGTAAGAATGCAGAGTGCTGATTCTTGGCGTGAACGCGCCGTACCGTGCTAAGTCATCAGCTACGCTTTTGCGAAGATCATGCGCGTTGATCCGAGTAAAGGCGAGGGCGAGAACATTCTCTGGCGGAACTCCATCCTCAGCCACCAACTTGACCACGCGCCGGGTCAGAGTTAAAGTCTTCCCTGTGCCAGGTCCAGCCAGCAGGCGTGCATGCGTTCCCCTGTGTCTTGCTGCTTCGATCTGTCGTCCGTGCAGCCCATCGTCCCAGGCCATCGTTCGCTCCTATGGGCCTTCGGCTCCATCGCTCTGAGGCATCACTCAAACCCGTCCCGTTACTCCTAGCCTTGAGTAAATCTCACTAGTTGCAGATTCGTTAGATTATACCTCATAATATATTTGCTGACACAATAACTGTCAAGTCCAGAAGATTGCAAGGCCAGGACGCTTCGACAATCCGCCGGCCTCAACAGCCTACTGTTGGCACAGGCGTGAAAAATAAGCAGCCACGGCCTTATCAAGAGTTGAAGTGGGAATTCCCGCTTTGTTATGATGTGAACGCAGCAGTGGCTGCCCGAAAATAGCGATTGACTTTAGAGAATCTGTTGTCGCTCAGGACAGGCTCCGCGAAGCAATCTGGTGGTGGGGGCAACTACATCGCTTCGTCTTTTTCACCCCACCCTGAGATTGCCACGGGTCGCCGCAGGCGACCCTCGCAATGACATGGAGAACTAGCAAAGAGCATTCTTATCCCAATCGCTGATTTGGGGTGGCTGCGTCAACGAAAGCGAGATACCTCTATGTTGTATGACGAAAAAGTCGAGAAAAAGGTTGTCTCCGACTTTGCTAAGGCACTTAGCTGTTCCTATTCGGTGACGCTGAACTTGGGCCAGGTTTTGGGAGCGGACGATGACGATCTTTTGTTACGTTCAGTTGTCGGGTTCGGCTCCGGGGTGGCTACTATGGGGGACACGTGTGGGGCAGTAAACGGTGCCATCATAGTACTGGGGAGGAGATTCTCGGAGTTGCCTTCCCCCCAATTTGAACTGGTGTGCTCTGAATTCTTCCGCAGGTTGGAACAACGAGTGGGCACAGCAAATTGTGGTAAAGTCCACGGCGGCAAGCACCTCGCCAGCGATTTCCGGCGAGCAATTCTGACTGGCAAGTCCAGAAAGTGCATGAAAATATTAAAGGAGGGCTCAGAAATCTTAGCCAAACTGGCCCAGCAGGTTGAAGAGAAGGATTTCTCTTTCATTGAGGAACATGATTATGCTGGCATTGAAAGGATAACTCAGTATTTCGAGCAGAAGTCATTTCACTGCTGCCAGTCTACTATCTCTGAGATTGGGAGGCAGTCAAGCATACAAATAGAGCATATCTCAAGTCCTTCCAGAGGGTTCTGTGGTGGAATCGGTTTCAATGGAACACTCTGCGGAGCCATAGTTGGGGGTGTTCTTTGTCTTGGTTCGAGAGCCGGGGTGGACCTTAGCAAGTCCGGCTACAAGGATACCTTGCGGATTGTCTTCCAGGGGCTCTTGAAGAGTGGTGGTATTTTTCGAGACGAAAAGAGATTTTTGCCAGCAAAGCTATACGGGCAGTGCCAGAAGGTTTATCGAACAGTCGAGGAAAAGTATGGCGGGACCGATTGCCAGGATATTCTTGCTCTGAGACTTGATACGGAGAACGGAGTCCAGCAGTATATTGCGGACAACAAGATCGATCTGTGCCACAGTATTGTTCAAACTGTGGCAGACACGGTAATATCTGTGGGGCCGGATTTCTCACCAATAGAAGGCAGTGAAAACGGCCAACCCTGATAGATCGGCGGAGGTAAAGTCACAGGCCTAGAACCGCTGGTGTCGCCTGGCCATAATACATTGACAATAACCAGCAGGGAGAGCATCTGTCCCCCCTCCCTGAGATTGCTTCGGTCGCCTCAGGTCGCCAGAGGCGACTCTGTCGGCCGACCTCGCAATGACAGACGAGAGGAGCCCGGCCTGCTTTGCTGACGGCCTTAAGATGTCATTGCGAGGAGCGACAGCGACGTGGCAATCTCTGGGGGTGGGCGACAGCCCTATCGCTGGCGATGGTAAGAACGTTGCTACAGCGACCAACCTGTTTTCATCGGTCGTAGTGCCTCGCCACGGGAGTGAGAAGCTACACTCCTCGCAATGACAAGCAGGGGCGACCGGCTGGTCGCCCCTGCTTGTCTGTGCCTTTGCACCCAACAGCGCTAACGCTTTCTTAAAGCGGCATATTCCCGTGCTTCTTGGCCGGGAGGGTCTCCATCTTGTTGGCCAGCATTTCCAGTGCCTTTATCAGCTTGGGTCGTGTCTCCCTGGGGTCGATTACATCGTCGACATATCCCCTGGAGGCAGCTATGTAGGGGTTGGCAAACTTGTCTCTGTAGTCAGCAATGAGCTGCTGGCGTGTCTCTTCAGGGTTCTCTGACTTGGCAAGCTCGCCGCGGAAGACAATGTTCACTGCCCCTTCGGGGCCCATCACCGCAATCTCGGCCGTGGGCCAGGCGTAGTTGATATCGCCCCGCAAGCCCCGACTGCTCATGACTACGTAGGCGCCGCCATAGGCTTTGCGGATGATCACGCTTATCTTGGGCACAGTTGCTTCGGCATAAGCAAACAGGAACTTGGCCCCGTGCCTGATGATGCCGCCAAACTCCTGGTCGGTGCCCGGCATATACCCGGGCACATCGACGAAGGTAACCAAGGGGATATTGAAGCAATCACAGAAGCGGACGAACCTGGCCCCCTTGTCCGAAGCGTTGATGTCGATAACCCCGGCAAGACTTGAAGGCTGCTGAGCCACGATACCTACCGTCTGACCGTCAAGCCTGGCAAAGCCGACGATAAGGTTGGGGGCAAAATGCTGGTGCACCTCCATGAAGTCACCATCGTCTATTACCCTGTTGATGATGTCCTTCATGTTGTAGACCTTGTTCGGCTGCTCGGGAACAATCTGGAGTAGCTCCTCGTCTTTTCGGTCGGGGTCATCGCCAGTACCCACCACAGGTGGCTCCTCCATATTGCTTTGAGGCAGGAAGCTCAGCAGGCGCCGCACCATCTGTAGCACCTCCTGCTCACTGTCGGCTACGAAATGGCAGTTGCCGCTTCTCCTGGCGTGGACCATTGCCCCTCCCAGCTCCTCATGGCCAATCTCTTCTCCGCTGGCTGCCCTGATTACGTCGGGGCCAGTGATGTACATTTGCCCGATGCCCTTTACCATGAAGATGAAGTCGGTGATTGCCGGAGAGTATACAGCGCCCCCGGCGGTAGGCCCCATTACCACTGATATCTGCGGTATTACCCCTGAGTAGAGGGTATTGCGGGAGAAGATTTCGCCGTAGCCCTTGAGGCTATCCACACCCTCCTGAATTCGTGCCCCTCCCGAGTCAAGCAGACCGATGCAGGGGGCACCATTCTTGGCTGCCAGGTCCATCACCTTGCAGGTTTTCTCAGATACCACCAGCGACAGAGTGCCGCCTATCACGGTGAAATCCTGGGCATAGACGAAGACAAGCCTATCATCGACCTTGCCGTAGCCAGTGACTACAGCATCTCCCAGGAACTGTTGCTCGGCAAGCCCAAATTCAGTAGCCCGGTGGGTGACGAACGGGTCAAGCTCTTCAAAGCTGCCAGTATCCAGCAGGAGGTCGATCCGCTCCCGGGCAGTGAGTTTACCCTTGGCATGCTGCGCTTCGATGCGCTTGGCTCCGCCGCCCTGTCTGGCTTGCTCTCTAAGTCTGGCGAGGTTTTCTAGTTTGTCTTCGTTACCCATTGCGATTTGTACGCTCCTTCCGTGTAAACTTCTAGGGACTCGTTTCCTGGCCGAGCTGGGCAAGCCTTTCCTCCAGTTTTTTCCGCCTGCTCTGAGAATCGAGCAGTTTCCCTTGCTCTTTTTCTACGATCGATGGGGGTGCTTTGGAAAGGAAAGAGTTGTCCCTTAGCCTGGCCTCGAGACCGGCAATCCTGGCCTGCAAGGCCTCCCTCTCTTTCTCCAGACGTTGCCTCTCGGCATCAAGGTCAACTGCCATGGGTAGGACTACTTCAGCGTCCCTGAGGAGCAGTACCCGCTCCCCCTCGTCCCTTCGCTCCCTTCCAGGGTCCAGAACGGCAAGAGGTTGCACCCGGGCCAGGGTCTCGATGGCTTGACGGTGAGGCTCGATAGCTGACTTGTTGTGGGTGTGAATCCGGGCTTCAATCCGTCGGGAAGGTTCAATCTTGGACTCAGCCCTGGCATTGCGAATGGAATGGATAATCTCGATCACCAGGTTCATCTCCTCCTCTGCCTGGGTATCGGTGAATTCACCCGCGGAAGGATAAGGGGCGATCATAAGGGAATCAGGCCTGGCTTCATCCTGAGGGAGATGTGAAATCAGCTTCTGCCATATCTCTTCGGTGATAAAGGGCATGAAGGGATGGAGCAGCCGGAGGGAAGCCTCCAGGGTTCGAACCAGGACAGGAACCGGGGAGGGGGAGCTTTGCTCCTTGAGCCGTATCTTGGCCAGCTCAATGTACCAGTCGCAGTATTCTCCCCACAGAAACTCGTACACCTGTTTTTCGGCTTCGCCGAACTGGGAATCCGCTAGTAGCTGGTTTGTCTTCTCCGTCACCTGGTCCAGGCGGCTCAGGATCCAGCGGTCCTGCACATGCAAATCTTGGGAAAGTGACATATCTTCCAGGCTTGGCGGCAGGTTCCTGATAACAAACCGGGCGGCGTTCCACAGTTTATTGGCGAAGTTGCGGCCGGCCTCCAGCTTTGAGCTGCTTATGGGGACGTCGTTCCCTGGTGAACTACCTGTGATGACGGCAAACCTCAAGGCATCAGCACCGTACTCGTCAACTGCTTCCAGGGGATTGATAACATTACCCCTGATCTTACTCATCTTGTCCCCTTTCTCGTCTCTGATCATGCCATGGAGGTACACCCAGCGAAAGGGGATGTTGCCCGTATTCTCAATACCCATCATGATCATTCTGGCTACCCAGAAGAAGAGGATATCGTAGCCTGTTTCCATCACTGTGGTCGGGTAAAAGTAGCCCAAGTCCTCGGTATCATCAGGCCAACCCAGGGTGGAGTGAGGCCAGAGCGCAGAGCTGAACCAGGTATCAAGCACATCGGTCTCCTGGTAGATACTGGTTGAGCCGCAATGAGCGCAGACCTGGGGCGGATCGACAGAAACCGTAACCTGGCTACAGTCTTCACAGTACCACACCGGGATTCTATGTCCCCACCAAAGCTGGCGACTAATGCACCAGTCGCGAATATTCTCCATCCAGTGGAGGTAGACCTTGGTGAACTGCTCCGGGAGGATGGTTATCTGTCCCTTCGTTACGGCCTTGATGGCAGGCTCGGCCAGAGGCTTGGTATTAACGAACCACTGCTTGCTGGCCCACGGCTCAACAGCCGTGCCGCACCGGATGCAGTGCCCTACAGCGTGAAGATGAGGTTCAGTCTTCAGCAGAAGCCCTTCGCTTTCCAGTTGAGGGAGCAAAGCTTCACGGCAGTCAAAGCGGTCGAATCCCTCATAGGGTCCCGCCTCCTTATTCAAAGTGGCGTCGGGGTTGAATATGTTTAGTAGGGGCAGGTTGTTTCGCTGAGAAACCTCAAAATCTACCGGGTCGTGAGACGGGGTGATCTTTAGCGACCCCGTGCCAAAGCTGGGATCCACAGCGCTGTCGGCGATAATGGGTATGGGGCGGTTGATTACCGGGATGGCGACCCTCTTGCCTATCAGGTTGCTGTAACGCTTATCCTCAGGGTTGACTGCCACGGCGGTGTCGCCGAACATGGTCTCGGGCCGGGTGGTAGCCACAGTGACGTGGCCGGACTCACCGACAATGGGATATTTGATGTAGTAGAGATGCCCTGCCAGCTCCTTGTGCACTACTTCAAGGTCGGAGAGGGCGGTCTGGCAGCGAGGACACCAGTTTATGATCCGTTCCCCCTGGTAGATGAGCCCTTTGTTGTATAGTCGAACAAAGGTAGTAGCTACGGCATGACTTGGCTTCTCGTCCAGAGTAAACGTGTCTCTGGTCCAGTCACAGGAGACCCCGATTCTCTTATGTTGCTCGATAATGGTTTCCCGGCACTTGGCTGCCCACTGCCATGCCCTTTGGGCAAACTCTTCTCTGCCTATTTGATGCCTGGTTAGTCCCTCCGCGGCTAGCTGCTGTTCTACTACCACCTGGGTGGCAATGCCGGCATGGTCGGTGCCGGGGAGCCACAGGGTAGGCTCCCCCTTCATGCGATGCCAGCGAGTCATGATGTCTTCCAAGGTCGCTGTTAAGGCATGTCCCAGATGGAGTTCACCGGTGACATTGGGAGGAGGCATGATGATGACGAAAGGTTTTCTGCTGCGGTCTATCTTGGGGGTGAAGTAGCCCTTGTCCAACCAGAATCGATAAACCCTGTCCTCAACCTGTCCGGGCTCGTAAGCCTTGGGTAGCTCTTCTCTAGGCTCTATTTCCCTCATACTTCCGTTCTTTTGCACGTATTTTGTGTGCTGTTCGTTTCGAATCGAGCGTGTAGGGAACGACCTCGCCACGGCGAGTCGGCCGCCAGGGTCGCCTCAGGAGACCTCTGGTGACTTCAGGTCGTTCCGCCGGGTTTCTTCTTATTCACACCTTACTCGTGACGTCCTATCCAAGCGCATTTCCGAAGACCGGCACATCGATATTATGCGTGGACTGGTTCTCTAGCGTCAAAAACGAGAGAACCCAAGAATGGATATTCCTGGTAATTCGTCGCTAATCCTTTTCGTACCGGATTATTGAATATATACAAGGCCACATCGTTTAGCGCCTCTTCCTTCCTAAGAACATGGTCATAATAGCTCTTCTGCCATAGCGAATCGCCGTTTGCTTTCTTGAAGGCGAAGTTACTTCTTTGCTTGAAGAGCGTCATGAACCTGCGTAGGGAAGAGTCTTCCTTGCCAACAAGCAGAAGGTGAAGGTGATCAGGCATAAAGCAGTAGGCATAGACGCTAAATCCAAATTGTCTGGATGCCTCTTCCAGAGTGAGTAGAAGACTATCAACAATCGCCTTGTGTTTGAAGTAGGGCTTTCTGTGCTCAGTAGCGCAAGTTACGAAATAAGCGTAAGAACCAGTATAGTCAAAGCCCTTGAGCCTTGGCGAGGGCTTACGTTGTCTCAATTGCTTGTTGGTCATTTCATTCTCAGACGCCGGTTTCGGATCGAGCTAAAGCTCGATCCCTACATTCCTTTTCTTTTTTGTCCTTGCCAATAACTCTAACACTCTATCCAAAATCTTATCGGCGACCTCTGATTTTGGCAGTCTATGAGCAGAATCATCTGCCTCAATTGATTCTGGGCCATTTCCCTTCCCGTAGGGAACGACCTCGCCACGGCGAGTCGGCCGCCAGGGTCGCCTCAGGAGACCTGTGGTGACTTCAGGTCGTTCCGCCCTTGGTTTCTACATCGTTAACCCGCCCGTTACCGAAACCAAAGCTGTTTTCGGATCGAGCTGAAGCTCGATCCCTACATTGCCTCGGTCATTTCTTCGTTTTGCGTGATTTTCCAGCTAGCAGCTCTACGACTTTATCTATGATCTTGTGGGCAACCTCTGATTTTGGCAGCAGTGGCAAGTCCTCCTTGTTGCCGTGACGGTCGATCAATACCACCCTGTTGGTATCAACGTCAAAGCCGCTATCGCCGGCAGTAATGTCATTCGCCACGATGAGGTCAAGACCTTTCTCCTTTAGTTTGGCGGTAGCGTTTTGTATCAGACTTTCACTTTCGGCAGCAAAACCCACCTTGACAAGGTTGCCTTTTACTTCGCTGAGGATGTCTGGATTCCTGGTCAATTCCAATACTATTTTGGAAGACGCCTCTTTCTTGAGCTTGCTCTCAGATGTCGTTGCTGGCCGGTAGTCGGCTACAGCAGCCGACATGATCAGGAGGTCGGCGCTTGGGACGGCACTGAGGACTGCTTCCCGCATCTGGAGTGCCGTTTGGATCCGAATTGTCTCCACACCAAAAGGGTCCGAGAGTGACGTCGGTGCGCTGACCAGGGTTACCTTTGCTCCCCGGTCTCGGGCTGCTTCGGCCAGGGCGTAGCCCATTTTGCCTGAGCTTCGATTGCTGATATGGCGGACCGGGTCGATGGGTTCTTGAGTCCCGCCCGCGGTGACAACAACGTGTTTCCCTGCCAGGTCACCTTTTCTGCCTAGCAATTGCCGAATGACAGCCAGAATGTCTTCAATATCAGCAAGGCGCCCCATGCCTACCGCACCGCAGGCCATGGGCCCGTAAGCCGGGTCGACGATGGTAAACCCCCGAGAACGGAGCTTGCTCAGGTTATCCTGGGTAATCTGGTTTTCATACATGTTCACGTTCATCGCCGGGGCCAGGATGATTGGTGCCCTGGTAGTTAGCACGGTGCAGCAGAGCAGGTCATCGGCGATGCCTGCTGCCAGCTTGGCCATGATATCGGCCGTAGCCGGGGCGATAACCACCACGTCGGCTCGCTCCGCCAGGGCGATGTGTTCAATCTCGAATTCTGTCGGCGTGTCCCACATGTCGCTGGCTACCGGCCGTTGGGTGATGCTGCGGAAGGTCAGGGGGGTGACGAACTCAGTGGCAGCTTTGGTCATGACCACGTCTACTGCAGCACCAGCCTGGGTTAGCTTGCTGGCCAGGTCCACTGCTTTATAGGCAGCAATGCTGCCAGTGACCCCTAAGAGCACAGTTCTATTATGAAGCATGCTGCCTCCCTATTAACCAAGCCGTTCCAAGAAACCACACCATCGTATTCGTTTTTCCCCTACTGCTTGTTCAACTCGTGAACTAGCTGCAGCCCAAGTAGAGTTAGGTGGCGATTCACTGTTTCTATCACATTCGTCTCCCCGGCGATGACGTCTGCATAACTACCGGTGGCAATCACTCGTGCCTTCTCCCCTAACTCCTGTTCAAGGCGAGCCACCAGGCCTTCCACAAGCCCAGTATAACCGAAAATGACCCCTGACTGCATGGCGCTGACGGTGTTTTTGCCGATGGCATTTGGGGGCCGAGCTAGCTCTATACGAGGTAACCTTGCCGTGCGAGTATACAGGGCTTCCGTAGCCATCTCCATACCAGGGGCGATAGCCCCACCAAGGTAATCGCCTTCTTTGGAGATAACGTCGAAGGTAGTGGCGGTGCCCATGTCGATGACAATAGCTGGCCCACCGTAGAAACGATAGGCGGCAGCCGCATTTACTATCCGGTCGGGGCCGACCTCTCGGGGATTGTCAAGGCTGATGCGTACCCCCGTCCTAGTCCCTGGCCCAACTACCAGCAATGGAATTTCAAGATAACGCTGACACAGCTCCTGGAAGACGTGTACCAAGGGGGGGACCACGCTACACATGATGGCTTCCCTGATGTCGCTCGTGGCTACCTCGTGGTGGGGCAGGAGGTTAAACAGCAGGGAGGCGTATTCATCCTCCATGCGATGGATATCGGTAGACATAGATAGAGAGACCTTTAGCCTGTCGGCCTCAAAGATGCCGAAGGCGATCTTGGAGTTTCCTACATCAATAGCTAATAGCATGGACTAACCTCCCATTGGTTCCGGAGCGGGGCTTCCCTTTCTGATGCTCTTGATGACTGTTGGCAAGACAGGCAGAAGGTCGCTGGCTATCATTCCAGCATCACCCAGTTCCCCTTTGACAATTTCCCCGGCCTGGCTATGGAGAAATACTCCAGCAACAGCGGCATCGAAGGGCGACAGCCCTTGAGCTGCCAGCCCGGCAATTGCTCCGGCAAGCACGTCCCCGGTGCCGGCTGAAGCCAGCCCTGGGTTGGCTGTTGGGTTGATCCTGGTTTTGCCATCGGGGGCGGCCACTACGGTATAGGCCCCTTTTAGAACGACCGTCTTATGCCACGAAGTAGCCGCTTCTCTCGCCACGCTTAGCCGTTTGGCTTGCACTTCCTTGATTGGCAGCCCGGTGAGCCTTGACATCTCTCCGGGATGTGGGGTGAGCACAGCGTCCCTGGTCAGTGTCTGCCACCATTCAGGGATCTGGGCCAAGATGTTAAGAGCGTCTGCATCAAGAACCAGAGCGGGCACGTTTGGCAGGGAGAAAAGGGCAGACTTCACAAACTCCACCGCAGGCTGGCTTTGCCCCAGGCCACATCCCAAGAGCAGGGCATCGTAGTCAGGCAACCAGGGCTGCAAAGCTTCAGAGCTGTTGGCTGCCACAACTCCAGGCTCTGATTCCGGCAATGGGACATAGGTCACCTCCGTCAGTTTGGAAGCCAGGATGGATTGGAGGCTGCGGGCAGTGGCCAGCGTTACCAATCCTGCTCCTACCCTGGCAGCCGCGGTGCAGGCGAGATAGACGGCTCCAATGTAATTGATTGAACCTCCAGCGACAAGAACCCGGCCAAAGGTTCCCTTATTGGCATTTGCCGGGCGCTCTGGCAGTAGCGCTTTCACTGCCTCAGCAGTGATGATCTCTGCCCAGATGTCATCAGCTAGCCTGGCCGGTATGCCGATATCAGCTACTATCAGCCTGCCTACCTTGGTGGCACCAGGGAAAGTAAATAGGCCGTGCTTGGGATAAGCCAGGGTGATGGTAGCATCGGCGGAGAAGCAGGCATTGTCAACCGCCCCGGTATCGGCGTCAAGTCCTGAGGGAAGATCCACGGCGATGATCTGAAGGCTGCTGTTCCTTTCTTTGGCTTCTCTAACCTTTTCCGATACCTGCTGAAAAGCACCATCCATAGGTCTTGCCTTGCCAGTGCCGAACAGGGCGTCAATGACTACCCCCACTGAAGGGAGCAGGCTATCCAGGTCAGCCAGACTATGGGGTTGGTCAGCTAGAACAGTATGGATGCCCCTCTGTTGAACCATCAGATAGTTGGTGTCCGAATCAGCGCGCGGTCTCGGCAGGTAGAGATGAACATGAGCACCCCAATCGTGCAGATGGCGCGCAGCTACCAGGCCATCACCGCCGTTGTTTCCTGGGCCTATCAGGACCAAGATATGTCGGTCGGCAACAACCCCGATCCACCTCTTCACCTCTTGAGCCACAGCTAATCCGGCATTTTCCATTAGCACCTCGGGAGGCAAGCCCACTGAGGCGGCATGCTTCTCCAGGTCTTGCATCTGTTCGACGGTGACGACCTTCAAAGAGTATCTCCCATCACGGAGGCAATAGCGTATTCACGGCAATCCGGTAGGACGCCTATCGCCTCAGATTAGTTTACGCCAATTATATCAGAGAGTTTTTCCTTCAGGCAACGTGGTGTGACTCTGGCTCTCGCCGCAACGGCCTTGTTCACCTACGGGTGTTTGTAGAACCCCTTCGTGGTTGATATAATTTGGTCAGTTTTGTACCGGTAGTCTGGAAATGGCAGGAAACAGAGCAAAAGGGATGAAAACTGAGAAAGACCTCCGCTATCGTCGGCTGGTGGTCAAGCTAGGCACTAACCTGGTCACAACAGGGGACGGTTGCCTTGACCTGGAGAATATGGCCAGCCTGGTGGATCAGGTGTGCCGGTTGCACCAACAGGGACTGGAGACAATTCTTGTCTCGTCGGGGGCAATAGCTGCTGGCAGAGACAAGCTGGGGCTTGACAGGGAGCATAAGGATATCCCTTGGAGGCAAGTCATGGCGGCGGTAGGACAGGGCCGCCTGATGCATACCTATGAACAACTCTTTGCCAGGCATGGGATCACTGTTGCCCAAGCTCTGCTCACCAAAATGGATATATCTGATCGCGCTGGCTATCTTAATGCCCGTAACACCCTTATGACGCTACTGGACTTAAGAGTGGTGCCTATTGTCAACGAGAACGATGTAGTGGCTATTGACGAGATCAAGGAAGCTAAGTTTGGCGACAATGATAACCTTTCCGCTATGGTGGCTAATCTGGTGGACGCCGACCTTCTGATATTACTCAGTGATGTGGCTGGACTCTATACGGCGGACCCCCATGTTGATTCCCGAGCCGAGCTTATTCCAAAGGTGGAGAAGATCGATGCTCATATTGAGCAACTGGCCAAAGGCGCAGGTGGTGGCCAGGGCACAGGTGGCATGGCGACAAAAGTCGAGGCGGCGAAGCTAGCTGCTGACTCGGGGGTAGCTGTAGTCATTGCGGATGGGAGGTTGACTGGGGTGATCTCACGGTTGGTTCAAGACGAGCCCGTTGGCACCTTTTTCCCCCCAACGACTACCAGGCTTGAGAGCCGCAAGCGGTGGATGGTTAGTGGACTGGCTTCTCGAGGCAAGGTCATCGTTGATGCTGGGGCAGCAGCAGCTCTCAAGAAGCGAAAGGGAAGCTTGCTGCCTGCCGGGATCAAAGGGGTGGAAGGAGAATTTCGCCGTGGTGATGTAGTCCAAGTTGTTGATACGCAGGGTATCCGTATCGCCTGCGGGATACTAAACTACAGTTCTGCTGACATCGAGGCTATCAAGGGCGCCCACTCTGAAGAGATCATGTCTATCTTGGGCTATGAGTATGGTGCTGAGGTGGTGCACCGAAACAACCTGATGGTTTTGTAGCTATTATTATCTGGGTCAGGCACTCGGTTCTGCACGTCAAGCGGGGGTAAGGACGTCGTCTTGGATAACCCTCAAGGTTAGCCTGCCACACTAAAGAGAGCGATAATCAGCGTTCTCACGGCTATATCTTGGATAATTGACGCATCGATTTATCGGCTATTTCCCTTGACAGCGAACCTCATAAGGGGTTTAATATAACGAATTGCAGTAGTCTACCCCCTGCCTGGCAAGCTTCAGACGGAAAGCGAGGTAAAGGTGATATATGCACTTGTTGGTTTGGCTTGCTTCGTCGTTGGGGGTGTGATCGCGTTCTTTTCCAGGCGGGTTATGACCAGCCACAGGATTCGCTCAGCGGAAGAGGAGACCCGCAGGCTTGTTGCTGAGGCGACAGAAAAGCAGAAGTCTATCCTGCTGGAGGCTAAGGAAGCAGCCTTCAATATAAAAGCCGACGCAGAAGCTAGTTACCGAGACCGCCGTGGCGAGCTACAGCGGATGGAAAAGCGTTTGGGCCAAAGGGAGGAAAACCTGGACCACAGAGATGAAAGCCTTCAGCGGCGTGAGGGTGCTGTCTCTGGTAAGGAGAAAGAGGTAGAGAGGGCACGGGCTCGTGCGGAAGAGCTGAGACAGAAACAGCAGCATGAACTGGAGATGATTGCCACCCTGACCTCTGCTGAAGCAAAGGAGTTGCTGCTTCAGCGGGTGGAGAGTGAGATTGGCGAGGAAGCATCTCGACGTGTGCGTGAGATGGAAGTCAGGATAAGAGAAGAAGGCGATAAGAAAGCTCGAGATATCTTGTCTCAGTCTATCCAACGCTGTGCTACCGAAGTAGTAGCCGAGAGCACTGTGTCTGTCGTTCCGCTTCCCAGCGACGAGATGAAGGGACGCCTAATTGGACGCGAGGGACGTAACATTAGAGCCTTGGAACATGCTACCGGGGTGGATTTGATCATTGATGATACCCCTGAAGCGGTTACTCTGTCTTGCTTCGATCCAGTGCGGCGGGAGATTGCTCGTATTGCCTTGCAGAGGCTTATCCTGGACGGTCGGATTCATCCCGGTCGCATCGAGGAGATGGTGCAGCGGGCAAGAGATGAGGTCGAGACAACTATCCGCACCGAGGGAGAGCAGGCAGCGGGCAAGGCGGGAGTACATGGTTTGGCCCCTGAACTCATCAAGCTGTTGGGGCGACTTAATTACCGCTTTAGCTATGGGCAAAACGTCCTGATGCACAGTGTAGAGGTTGCCCTTCTTGCCGGTATGATGGCCGCTGAGGTAGGAGCCGATACTGAAGTTACCAAAAAGGCTGGGCTGCTTCACGATATCGGCAAAGCGGTGGACTTCGAGACGGAAGGCCCCCATGCCATGATTGGTGCTGATATTGTCAGGCAGTGGGAGAGATCTCCCGAAGTGGCTCAAGCTGTTGCTGAGCACCACGGTGAGGTAGAGATACATAGCGCAGAGAGCTTTCTTGTCTCTGCCGCTGATGGTATCAGCGGGGCAAGACCTGGAGCAAGACGTGAATCACTAGAGCAATACCTGAAGCATTTGGAGGCCCTGGAAAGCATAGCCAATAGCTTTCAGGGAGTGGAGAAGGCCTATGCAATACAGGCTGGTAGAGAGATTCGCATTATGGTTAAGCCGGGAGACATTGATGACCTGGGCGCCATGAGACTTGCCCGTGACATAGTAAAGAGAATAGAGGAAAGTCTGAACTATCCAGGCCAGGTAAAGGTTACTGTCATTAGAGAGACAAGGGCGGTAGACTACGCAAAATAGGGATTCCGGCATACCATTGCGAATACTGGCCGTGGGCGACGTCATTGGCAGGCCTGGCAGAAGAGCAGTACAAAGCTTGGTGCCAGGCCTGCGCTTTGATTTTCAGCTGGACTTGGTCATTGCCAATGCTGAGAACGCTGCTGGTGGAAAGGGTTTGACCCCATCTACCGCTGACGAGTTGCTCCAATCCGGTGTCGACGTCTTGACTTCAGGCAATCATATCTGGGCCCAGAAGGAGATCATCCCCTACCTTGACGGTGATTCCCCTATCATCCGCCCGCTAAACTATTCCCCCTATGTTTCCGGTCGAGGTTACTTATGGTGCCAAGGCATTCTGGTAGTCAATCTAGCAGGACGAACCTTCATGGCTGATGCCGATTGTCCCTTCCGAACCATGGATCAGTTGCTGGCAGGACTTGAGGAGAAGCCTTCGGCCATCATCGTCGATTTCCATGCTGAGGCAACCTCGGAGAAGAATGCTCTGGGGCATTACCTTGATGGCAGGGTTAGTGCTGTGTTGGGGACTCATACCCACGTGGGAACTGCCGACGCACGTATCTTGCCCCGGGGGACGGCTTTCATCACCGATATAGGCATGGTAGGCCCTGCCGACTCGATTATTGGCGATGATGCCGAGGCGGTAATCAATCGCTTCCTTACCCAGATGCCGCATCGCCTCTCTGTGGGCAAGGGACCTGCCATTTTCAATTCGGTGTTTATAGAGATAGAACGAACCACGGGAAAGGCGATAAGTATCACTCGTGTTGACAAGAAAGCAGAGTGAGCTGTGAAAGCTGACCTCCACCTCCATACAACAGCTTCAGACGGGCGCTTTAGTCCTCAGGAGCTGGTAAGGCTGGCGGTAAACCAGGGAGTGGAGGTTATTTCTATTACCGATCACGACTGCGTTGACGGAATCGCCCCTGCCTTGCTAGAGGCACAGGAGTTTCCTGGCCTTCGGGTTATCCCTGGCGTGGAATTTGGCACTGACATTCGTAGCGGCGAGGTCCATGTCTTGGCCTATTTCATACGTTACGGCGATTCTGAACTTGTAAGCACATTAGAGAGGCTCCGCAATTCGCGGAAGTTGCGGGCTCAAAAGATGGTAGATAAGCTAGCCGATTTGGGAGTCCATATCGAATGGGACAGGGTTCAGGAGATAGCCGGCAGCGGTTCGACGGGACGACCCCATATTGCTCAGGCCATGTTTGAGCAGGGCCATGTCTCATCTCTCAGGGAGGCTTTCGCCAAGTATATCGGCCGAGAGGGACCAGCTTATGTAGAGCGAGAAAAGCTGACACCTGAACAGGTGGTAGAACTGATAGTGAAGGTGGGTGGCTTGCCTGTGCTGGCCCATCCGAATGACATCGCCAGTCTGGAGGAGCTCATAACTCGGCTCCAAAAGGTAGGATTAGTAGGCCTCGAGGCCTACTACAGCGGCTATCCTCAGAAAGTGGTGAGGTACCTGGCCTCCTTAGCCAGTAAGTATGGTCTGGTTGCCTCTGGTGGAAGCGATTATCATGGCCTGGAAAACGACAGAGAGACCCCGGTGGGCGGGGTAGCGATTCCCCCTGAGTGCGTAGAGCGGCTTTTTGCTCTTGCCAAGCAAAGAAGCCTTGCCTAGCTGCAAAAGCGTTGTCGATGAAATGTGCTGCTCATCCTGACGTAGAGACCAATCTAACCTGTGGCAGATGTGGTACTCCTATTTGTCCCAGGTGTTTGGTGCACACCCCTGTAGGGGCCCGTTGCCGAAAGTGTGCTGGTCTCAAGCGTCTACCTACCTACGAAATCTCTCCGCGGCAGTACTTCAAGGCTTTTGGGGTGGGGTTGGGACTGTCTATCGTCGTCGGTATCGCCTGGGGGTGGCTGTGGGAGGTTGTGGGTTTCTTTTTCTTTAGCCTTCTGTTGGGAGCCGGCGTAGGCTATGCTATAGCTGAGGTTCTCAGCCTCTCGGTAAATCGCAAGCGTGGTCGGGTCTTGGAGGTTATTGGCGGTCTTTGTGTGGTGGTGAGCTATATCGTGGCCAACGTCGGGCTTTCCGCAGGTGCCCTTACCTTCTTTGATGATTTCAGTCTCTATCACCTCTTGGCGCTGGCAATAGGTGTCGTTGTAGCTGTCAGCCGTCTGCGTTAAACTGAGGCCTTCGTTTGTCATTGCGAGGAGCGTAGCGACGAAGCAATCCCAGGCTCCCCACGTGTCATTGCGAGGAGCGCAGCGACGTGGCAATCTCGGGGGGAAGCGGAGGAAATTCTTCGCGGAGCTTGTCCTGAGCGGCGCCAGATTCTTCAGCCGCCTACGGCGACCTCAGAATGACAGAGAGCGAAGGGCTCGCAACGACTAAGCAGGACTCGAATCCACGAACCAAGCTATAGGAGCACCATTTGCCTTTCAACAAGGGATAATTGATAATGAACATTCGACATCGATAATTCTTTTATTGTCGATGGAGGTTACGTAGCCTGATGGAGACTGTAGCCCGGGGCGCTGAGCTTGCCAGAATGGAGAATTGAGGAATGGTACTGGGAGTACTGGATGTTCTTTACCAGGTGCTAGCATCCCCGCCCACGGCTTTTCGGGTAGTGAGCGAAAAGAGGCCTTTGGGGTGGGCAATACCAACGGCTATTTTCTCCTCCGTGGTATTCGCTTTTGTTATTCTTCCCAACCCTCACCAACTGGCCGAGACGATATTTGGACTGGAAAAAGGCACGCTCAACATTGCCCCTCTGGTGTTGGTCTGGCTGAGCCTCTTCCCGCTGGCCTTGCTTATACAAGCAGGTGTACTCCATGCAGTAGCCGTACTGTTACGGGGCAGGGGAAGCTACCTGGGCATGTTTTGTGGGCTGTGTTTTGCCAGCTTCCCCCTGGTATTCTTTGCTCCACTAGCACTGTTTCGTGCCGTTCTTGACTCGGGTGCTGGCCAGCTTCTTTACAACCTCGCATCTCTGGTTCTCTTTCTCTGGATTCTGGTACTGGATGTCATGGCCGTACGCCAGAACTACCACTTTCGACTGCGAAGGGCTGTTGCCACCTGCCTGATCCCCTTTTTCTTAGTGATTGTCGTTCCGCCGCTCATTGTGCTTATCTCTGTGGCGTTTTGAGAGTCATAGCTCTTTCTGTTTATATTCCGAGACCAACCTGACGTAAGCCCTTACCCCCTCCTCTAGAACTGCCGTTTGTGCCGCGGTGATCTTGCCTTTGACCTCCGCCGGTACACCAGCAACAAAGGAGAAATCGGGTATCCTCATTCCCTGGCTGACCAGAGAATTGGCCGCGATAACGCAGAAGTCGCCGATTTCAGCATCGTCTAAAAGAGTGGCATTGACACCGATAGAAACATTGTTGCCTATCCTGGAACAATGAATTACCGCACCATGCCCAATGTGTACATTGTCACCAATCACCAGGGGGCTACCGGCATGAACTACGCAGTTGTCCTCAATTTGTGAGTTGTTGCCAATCTTTATGCTGGTGAAATCGCCGCGAACAACTGCACCAGGCCAAATACTGGAGTTCTCCCCTATCTCCACATCACCAACAATGTAAGCAGCCTCGCTGACAAAAGCTGTAGGAGCAATTTGGGGCGTCTTTCCATCGAAGGTCTTTATCATCTCCTCCCCTAACTGTATAAAGCGTAAAGATATCCCTCTATGTATCGCTTTACCTCGTCCGCTGGCTGATAAACACCAAAGTGGCCTTCACAAAGGATGTCTGCCTCAAGGTCGATGAGTTTCTGTAGCGAAAGCTTGGCCTGTGCTATGTCTGACCCCTTGAGAAAATAGGGGCCGTGAACATCCTGGCCGAAGAGAACCCTCTTCTCCATATCGACGTAAACGGCGATACCCCCTGGCGTATGACCAGGGATGTGAATCGCCCTGAGCTCGTGGCCGCCATATCGCATAATCTCTTCCGGTCCGCTCAACCTTATGTCCACCTGGCAAGGTCTGTAAGCCACGCCATAAAGCTCGGCTCCTATACCCACGCCTGTTTCTATGGCCTCGGCCTCAAGCTCATGGGCGATAACCTGGGCTCCAAACTCCTCTCGGAATTGATGAAGTGCTCCGATGTGGTCGATGTGAGCATGGGTAGCCACTACCGCAGCAAGGTCCTCCGTCTTGAATCCCAGGCTTTGTATATTGCTTACTAGCCTGCCGAAACTGTCTCCTGCTCCGGCATCAATGACCACCAGCTCGTCACCGGCAGCAATGAGGTAAACGGCGCAGTCGTATGGATGAGATAGCTCAGGTCCTCCGATAGCATAGATTTCCTTCCATACCTTAAAGGGTTTGTCCATAAATTCTTTGCCTCCTGTCTGGGACGTGTGAGGTCATTTTAGTCCAATATGGTCCCATTGGCCACCCCGTCCCGGCTTTTGTAGATCGAAATTTGGCAGCAAAGGTGAAGGCGAAAGCCGGAGTTGCTACCAAACATCGGCGCAGATCGCCGTCGGATCTGGGGACGAGTCCGCCTCTGCAGAAGTGTCCCGTCAAATGACCATCGTCAGCGACGTTGACGGATTGACAGAATGAATTCCGTGGTATTATATTTGGCACTGAGTGCTGGGCTTGAAATGGACACAGGGTTGGGAAGCGCCGTATTCCTCGATAGGGATGGTACCATCGCCAGAGACGTGCCTTATTGCCGCCGTGTAGAGGATTTCGACATTCTGCCTACCGTACCTGAAAGCATTCGACTGCTAAATGACAGCGGCTTCAAAGTGGCGGTAATCACTAATCAGTCGGGGATAGCCCGTGGTTACTTTACGGAGGAAACGCTATCCCAGATCCATAAGAAAATGCGGCACGAGTTAGCCAGGTGTGGTGCCCGGGTGGATGCTATCTATGTCTGCCCCCATCATCCTGACGAAAGATGTGGCTGTCGCAAGCCCAAGCCAGCGCTTCTTTTGCAGGCGGCAAAGGACATGGGTACTGCTTTGCCACTTTCTTACATGGTCGGGGACGATGCCAGGGATGTGGAAGCTGGCAGGGCCGCTGGATGTAAGACCGTTTTGGTGACCACAGGTCCAAATCAGGGTGATGTCGTGGGACAGGGCAAACGGGCCGATTATGTTGCCGGTACTCTACGTGAGGCAGCAGAGTGGATAGTGAAAGATGCTCAGTCAGAACAGGAGAAAACGAGGAAACACTAATATGGGGCAGAGCTTATGATTGTTAGAAGCAAAGCACCCTTGAGGATCAGCTTTGGCGGTGGCGGTACCGATGTTCCTCCGTACCCGGAGGAAAAAGGTGGGGCTACACTGAGCACCACTATTGATAAATACGCCTATTGTACCCTTAGGGAGAGTCAGGATGACTCCATTAATGTCACATCTCTGGACTATGACATCGCTGTCAAGTACCATGTCAACGGGAAACTTAGATATGACGGCAAGCTGGATTTAGTGAAGGCAGCTATCAAAGTGCTGGAAGTCAAAAATGGCTTTGACCTTTTCCTGCACAGCGATGCCCCGCCTGGTTCAGGATTGGGAACCTCCTCTGCACTGGTGGTGGCTATTGTCGGTGCCTTTAGACACTGGCTTAGCTTGTCTCTCACTGACTACGAAATTGCTGAACTCGCCCATCATATCGAGAGGGAGGAAGTAGGGATAAAAGGGGGAAAACAGGACCAGTATGCGGCTACCTTTGGCGGGTTCAATTTCATTGAATTCCTTGGCAAGACAACTGTCGTGAACCCCCTTCGCATTAAGCGGGGTACGCTTAATGAGTTAGAATACCGCCTGATGCTTTGCTACACTGGAGCGACCAGGACTTCTGCTGGCATTATCGATGACCAAGTAAGTGGCTATGTTCAGAGGAAGGACGACGTAGTCCTGGCTCTAGACGAAACCAAGAGGCTTGCCTCGGACATGAAAAATGCCCTCCTGCTAGGAAAGCTAAATGAGTTTGGCCTGCTGCTTCACGAGGCCTGGTGCTGCAAGAAAAGGTTCTCTACCAAGATGACAGATCCCGGTATTGACGAACTCTATCAAGTGGCCAGGCAAGAGGGTGCCATTGGCGGCAAATTGCTGGGAGCAGGAGGCGGCGGATATCTACTTTTCCTTTGTGAATTTGACAAGAGACATATCGTGGCGGAGAAACTGGAGGAAGCCGGAGGCAAGATTGTTGCCTTCACTTTTGACCTCCGGGGTATGCAGAGCTGGGGGGTAAACGAGGTCTAAGAGCGGTGAAACACCAGGCGGCTATCGTAGCGAGACAAATTGAGGACAGCGTGGCGCTCAAAACAGCCTTGATCAGTCAAACAGACATGATCTTGGAGATAGCTGACCAAATGGTTCGGGCTCTTCGCAAGGGCAACAAGGTGCTGCTCTTTGGTAATGGGGGCAGCGCGGCAGATGCTCAGCACATTGCCTGTGAGCTAGCCGGTAAGTTCTACCTCGACCGAGACCCTCTGCCGGCGATTGCCCTCGTCGCTAACACCTCCTCTCTGACTGCTATTGCCAATGATTATGACTACCAGGAGGTGTTTGCCAGACAACTCCGGGGGCTAGCCAAGAAGGGTGACATCGCTATCGGCATCAGTACCAGTGGTAACTCACCCAACGTGATTGCAGGGATTGAGGAGGCAAAACGTTGCGGACTCACTACCGTAGCCTTCGTTGGTCAAGGGGGAAAACTCAAGGAAATCGCCGAGTACGTACTCTCTGTCCCTTCAGCAGATACACCCCGTATCCAGGAAGCACACATTACTGCCGGGCATATTATTTGTTATCTGGTGGAGGAAACTCTCTTTGGAGAAAACCTTCCTTCCAGCAAGTCTCGCTCAGCGCTACGATAATTCTCCATAGTTCCGGTATCAAGCATAGAACCGGTGGTTATATAGCCGTATAATCTTGCCCCTTTGCTGAGCAGCGCTGGGAAGACGTCATATCCAAAGTCGTAGAAAGTATCTGAGGGAATATGATCTACGACCTCAGGCTGGAGCATGTAGATTCCGGCATTGGCCAGGTTACTGGTTGTTGTCCCCGGTGCTGGTTTTTCCACAAAGCGAAGTATTCGGTGTTCGCTGTCGATTTCCACGATGCCATAACTGCTGGGGTCTTCCACTTCGAAAAGGGTCACTGTAGCTAGAGCTCCTTTAGCCTGGTGGAACTCCTTTAGAGATGAGATGTCCAGGTCGGTCAGCATGTCACCATAGATAACAACAAAGGTATCATCGAAGAAACCTCGCAATTTGGCTAATGCTCCTGCCGTGCCAAGGATGGGGTCCTCTACAGAGTAAGTAACACGGACGCCAAATCTATCCCCATTGCCGAGCCAATCCATCACCACCTTTGGCAGATGGTGGAGATTGATAGCCACCTCGGTAATATCGTAGAAACGCAGCAGGTCAAGCGTATACTCCAGCAGAGGCTTGCCAGCAAGGGGCAGCATCACTTTAGGGGTGCTCAGCGTCAACGGTCTAAGTCTGGTCCCCTCTCCGGCGGCTAGAATCATGGCTTTCATAATGCTGACATCCAGCAGTGTCGCAGTTGACGATTTACTATTTATATGATATAAGTTCACAGAAGTCAAAACGGGTCTTGGGAATCAGGTGAGTGTAGATATCGCCAAAGCACACAACCTGGCCCTGGGAAAGCTTGACAGCTTGAAAGACAGGAGCTACAAGTTGGGAAATCAGCGATGCTGCTTGACTATCACCGCCAGCACAGTAAGTGGGTGGGACAATACCCACCTGTGAGAAGGATAGCTAGGACGGGAGACTCTCAAAATGGAGCGGCCTCAATGAGTGGAAGGAGGTAAAACAGGAACCTTTTGCCCATAGGTTGCGTCTTGATAAGTAGGCTGTGTAGAGATGTAGGTGTCCAGTACATGAGGCAAGGCATGCCTGATAGATAAGGCAACTACAGGGATTTGGAGGCAAAGCAATAAACAAGAGGCGGCGAGGCCGAGAACTTGAAGCTGAAATCGGGTGCTTCCAAAATCAACCGGCCTCGGACAGTGCCCGGAGGCGGATGATTGGGCAGTCGAGATGGTTGTCATAATGCGGAGCGAAGATAATGGGGTGCTATTCCTTTCTTTGCCACAGCCGGTATTATGCTGGTATTATATTGGCAGCGCATGGCCTCCTTCAGGAGGCCTTAGATATGTAAAGACGGATGGGAGCAGCTTGGTCGTAGAGTAACCATGGAGATTTCAGTTGTTGGCAGCGGCTATGTGGGCCTGATCACTGCTACTGGATTGGCCAGCAAAGGGCATAATGTGGCCTGCATTGATATTGACAAAGACAAGGTTGATATGATTAATCGAGCGGAGCCGCCATTTTATGAGGGTCAACTGGCCGAATCACTCGATACGTATGTGAGACAAAGGGCCAACTTGAGGGCCTCCTCGGACTATGAGAAGGTTCTAAGTTCAGAGGTGACCTTTATTTGTGTCGACACCTCTTCCGACTCCGGCGAGAATGCTGACTTGAGCCATGTCAAACAATCAACAAAGAGAATCGGGGAGGCATTGAGCAGAAAAGAAGGATACCATGTCGTGATAACCAAAAGCTCCGTGGTTCCGGGAACAACGGAGGAGATCATTATACCCCTCTTGGAGCAATATTCAGGTAAAACAGTTGGCAAGGACTTTGGTGTAGCTGTCAATCCAGAGTTCCTTCAAGAAGGAAGGGCGTTACATTGTTTCCTGAACTCAGACAGGATCATAGTGGGAGAGTATGACCAAAGGTCTGGAGACTCTGTACAACGTATTTACAACGGGTTTGATGCTCCTATCTTGAGAACAGGAATAAGAACCGCCGAAATGATAAAGTTTGCCAGCAATGCCTTCCTGGCCACGAAGATTTCCTTCATCAACGAGATAGGGAATCTATGCAAAAAGCTGGGGATAGATGTTTACGAAGTGGCAGAAGGGATGGGCCATGACCCTAGAATAGGGAGGTCGTTTCTAAATGCGGGCATTGGTTTCGGTGGCTCCTGTTTGCCTAAAGATTTAGAAGCGCTACTCCACAAATATGAGAAGATGGGTGGAAAACCAGCAATTTTGAGCGCTGTTCACCAGGTGAATAGGGCTCAACCTCTGAGAATGATAGAAATCGTCATACGAAAACTGGGAGAGCTAAGGGACAAGAAGATAGCCGTTCTTGGCTTAGCATTTAAACCGGATACCGATGATATCAGGCATGCGCCTGCGGTTGAAGTAATACACCAATTGTTGCTTCAAGGGGCTCAGGTAAAAGCATATGATCCTAAGGCTATGCCAAAAATGCAGGAAACCTTCCCTCAAGGTTTGGAATATGGTGACAGCGCCAAAGATACCGTCGAGGGATGTGATTGTGTTTTGATCCTTACTGAGTGGGACGAATTCAAGGATGAAAGCATATATACAGGGAAGATAGTTATCGATGGGCGAAGGGCTTTGGACCCTGAGAGGGCAAAAAGTATTTGCCAGTGTTATGAAGGAGTATGCTGGTGAAACTGGTGGTAACTATACCGGCATATAATGAAGAGAGAAGCATAGCCGATGTAATAACGGAGATTCCCCGGCAGGTTGAAGGGATAGAGGCAGTAGAGGTCCTTGTCATTGATGACGGCTCTACCGATGACACCTTAAGCCAGGCAAGAGAGGCTGGAGCGGACAACATCCTGTCACACAAGAAAAACGAAGGACTGGGGATTACCTTCAAGGATGGTCTGGAGGCTGCCCTGGAAATGGGAGCAGACATCATAGTGAACATAGATGGCGACGGCCAATATAATGCCAGGGAAATCCCTGCATTGGCAAAGCCTCTGGTAGAGGACAAGGCTGACATAGTCTTAGGCTGGCGGGATATTGATAGGCTCGACTTCATGCCCAGGGGCAAAAGAATAGGGAATAAGGTTGCTACCTGGCTTACTAATAAGATTTCCGGTATGGTAATAAAAGATGCCCAGAGTGGCTTCAGGGCCTTTTCTCGAGAAGCAGCTTTAAGAATGAACCTCTCCGGGAAATACACCTATGTCCAGGAAACCATAATTGAAGCCAAATACAAGGGGCTCAAGATTGAGCAGATACCCATAGAATTCAGGCCGAGGCAAGGGGAGTCCAGGCTGATTCCCAGTTTGACCACCTATGCCCGCAGAGCTGGAGCAATAATCCTTGGTACCTACTGGGGCTATCACCCATTGAAAATACTCTCCTTCATCGGAATTCTCCTTATTTTGTTTGGGATTATCCTTGGAGCTATAGTGCTAACTCGCTTTGTCCAAACCGGAACGGTCTCGCCTCACCTACCCACTGCGATTGCAGCACCCCTTCTAATAATCACCGGACTTCAAGCAATAATCCTTGGCCTGTTCGCTGATGCTATCAAGAGCCAAAGACTGTTCCAGGAGGAGATCTTATATCGGCTTAAGAGGAAAGAATCCAATATCCATAAGTAATCCGTTGCCTCCTTCCTCCTTCACAGGAGGTTGTTTAATCTTGATTTCCCGTTTGAGTTCAGCCATTTTGGAGGGCATTCATCCCCGAGTCTTTGTTGTGCAAACCGTTAGGTCTACTCCTGACACGTGTAGAGACGGCACTATGTTACTGAGCAGCCTCCACGGGTATCCTCACCTGTGCCTACCCTTCCTACCGGCCTCAATGAGTCTCTCTATGGTAAGCCATGTGGTACTATCGCCATCCTGGTAAAATGGGCACTATCTATGAGGCTTCCACAAGGCAAGATGTGTCTCCAGTTCGTACCGGCCGCGAAGCTGGTGATGCTTGCAGGATTGAACAATGGTAGAAGCAATAAGGCACAAGGCGGATAGAACCTCGCTCATTTTGTTTGTTTCGGTCTTCATTTATCTTTGCATTTGGGTTATCCCGATAAACATGCATAGCGATGGCCTATTCCACCTCAACGTGGGGCGGGGAATCGTTGAGGATGGTGCTCTACTCGAATTAGCGCCTCACACGGTAGAAAACATTAGTTATCCAGAAACCTTCCATGTAATGTTGGCCCTTGTCTATATGTGGGGTGGGGAAGGAATGGTGAAATTCCTCTCCCCGCTCTGCGGCGCTCTCGTCGCATTGTTCATCTATCTTATGCTCAAACCGGTTAGTAGATGTTTGGGAGTATTATCCGGGGTTTTTGCCATAGGTTTCCTCACTCATACATTTTTGAATCCGCTTCTTGAACCCTACTTGCTGGCTGGCACAATAACGGCTGTGTATTTCTGCTACCTGTTTCTTAAAACAGGGGGCAAGAAATACCTCTGGCTTGCCTCATTGTTCCTAGGACTGAGCATGAGCATTAAGCAGCCAGGGTTGATGCTCTTCGGAGTCATACTGGTTGTTGGAATTGTAGTGGCTTCATACGAGCTACTCAAGAGAGGGCATCGGCAGCTATTGAATTCAGTGCCCTTGCTGGCAATAATTCCCATCGCTATCTCCTTTGCTCCGCTACGCGACCAGGTGGCAAGGAATGGAGAACTATACCCAGGAGTGAGTCATTTCTCTTACATCGACTGGCGAGGTTATGAAGCCTTATCAAGAATTGTGAAGGAATATCTCTTGGGGCCAGCTTTTTGGGAACGTCCCTCAAGTTGGCTTTCCTTCTTACTTATCCCGATACTTGTTTTGTTTATACTTGGCGCCGTCTATCTCTACAAGAGAGATAAACTCCTGACATACATTCTACTCCCTGTCCTCGTTGGCGAGGTACTTCTTGCCTTTATGACGAGCACTCTTATTCGGCACTACCATGTCATTGGTGTAGCTCTTGCACCCGTATTCTTGATGTCCAGCATGTTCTTTGTAAGGAAGGTAATGAATCTAAGGCTTGCCAGTCTGCTCCTCGCCGCCCTCCTCGTGATTTTCGGGGTGAGTGGGGTTTTATTGTACAACAAAGGGTGGTGGGGCAACTCTGGAAGGTGTAGTGATCAGCATATATCTATGTACAAGGAAGTAGGTGAGTTCATCAAGCGCAATACTGGCGAGGATAGTGTATTTCTGGCCGCTGACAGAGAGGGTCTGGCGTATTACAGCCTCAGGGAAGGAGGAACCCAGATCCGCAATGATGCCATTTTTCACTGCGCTGATGACGAAGCAGTTCTGCGCCAGTTAATCTCCCATGATATAAACTACATCTTCATAGAAAGCCGTCTGATAGAGCATGAAAATGGATGTCGTATTCCGTCTGAAGGACTTGTAAGTTACATCGATAAATCGCCCTATTTTGAGGAGGTGTTTTCGGTTCAGGGCGATGAAGGAGATGCTTTCATACTATACCAAGTTCTTGCGAATATTGATGGAACCAAGATTAGAGACGATTTGATAACCGACATTGACGATTTGAGCGAATACTACCTATCCAAACAGGTGAGAGAACTGGATGCAATCAATTACGGATCCTTTACCGGTATCCCATCTTATAAGATAGACGACCCTTACATGGAAAGATATAGTGAATCTCCCTTAACAGTGCTTGCCTACGCCTGGAGTTGCCCTGAGTCCAGATATTACCAGGATGCGACAGTGCTGAAATCAGTGCGTTTGGGGCTTTTGTGTTTGTACAACGTCCAGTGTTGGACCGGAGGATTCCCCGTAGGAACCGAAGTTGAAGTAGATGGAGCAATACAACCTTTCGGGGTTCAGTTACAGGATTATGGTGATACCCCTCATCAGTTTTTTTTGGGCGATTGTGCACTCTATGCCTACAACACAGTCTACGACTACCTGTCAGAGACTGATAAGGATAAGATAAGTACTATGCTGGAAAGGCTGTTCGAATTCTCCGTCATTAGACCGGCGAACCATAGTGCTCGCTCGTTGACGTATGAAGGGTTAGCACATCCATTCGATCATTACAAAGAGCAAGTCAAGGTCCCCAAGACGGTATTGGACTCAGCAGCACGGGTTGACATTGTTCTGAGGGTGGAAAAGGCTGGAGACCCCGAAGCAGCAATTTGGGAAGCGCATATCGGCGACCAGGTGCTAGAACTGGATACAACAAAGATCAACCCAAATGGCATTAACCCTTACAGGGAATATGATCCAGGCAACCCATGCATCTCCATTGCGGTGTGGCAGATAGACGATGTTGATCAGATTCTGCCACAGGCCCGGTTAAGTGGCGAGGACTACCTCTTGGATATAGTATTCGAAAAGGTAGCTGCTTGGGATATAGATGATACTTATGCCATAGTTAGGTCTCAAGGCGACGCAGAACCAACCTGGATATCATCCGATGGCCAAGATTGGCAACAATGGAAGGAAGATCTGGCGCTGCAGGTCTGGGTCTACGGGGAGAATACCGAGCTAGTGGGAAGCAGAGCCCATTCTGCAAACCAGGAAGCAGGTAGATTCTACTTAATCCACAAGTCGAGGTGGCTATTTGATGCCTGCGGGGACGCCCGCTTACTAAACCTTGCGAGTCAGGCTTTTGAGAAGGAAGCGGCAGTGTTTGGTCATATGGCAGAAGATGGCGTATTCCCGGAATCCAACGATGTGATAGCAGAGGCTGTTGCCAACTCCAGCCTAGGACAACCGTCATCTTATGGTGGGTGGAGCCCAGGGCATGGGTTAATATCTATGTATCTTGTAGCTTTAATAGCCGAGGAAAGCCATGATCCCAGGCTAGCGGCTCTAGTTCAAGAGACCTCAAAAAGCCTAGAGTATTTGATGTACGAGGATGACGAAGGATACAAAGTCATGAATGCTACTACGGCACGGGACAACAATGAGGTAATACTTACACGGAGCAGTAAGAATCTCTTTGCGCTGGGCTTCGCGGTATACAGCGATTCTTCGGCAGTGAAAGGTATCTTAAGGAAGTATTTACCTCTAAGTCCGGTGGACTACTTGGAGAAGCCCTATCCGCTGTTTGCTCATCAAATCGACTCTATGCCAATCGTTAGTATTCATGATAATCTGGAGGATAGGTTTGGTGCTACAATGCTGCCCACGCAAAGGACGGAAGGATTCATCAGAAACTTTCCCGAGGCAAAGTTACTAGCTGTAAAGACTCGTGATTATCTGTACTACATCTCCTATGGAAATGCTACCCCCTCGGGAGGATGCATTGCTGATAAGTTCGACCTAGCTACGGAGCGGCATGAAATCTTGTCAACAGGGGCGTCCTTGGATTACGGTCAACCGTTATTTGAAATAAGGGATTCTGCTGGTTCGTCCTCTGTGTGGGATACTCAGGCTGGGATTGAGATATTGAGCGATGTATATCCATTTAAGGTAAGATTTACAGGATATTTGAGATACCCGGACCAGACGCCCACTGCCCCGTATGTGGTTGAATATACATTCTTGGACGACATGGTGGAGACCCAGCGATGGTTGAATGGGGAACCTTACACAGATCAAGAGGGCTAGAGTAGATGCGCGTCCTATTCATTACCAGGAAATTCCCGCCGCAAAAGGGAGGCATGCAGAAAACTGCCTATGATCTTTTCCACAGCTTGTCAGGACTAGCCGAAGTGAGACTAGTGAAGTGGGGGGGATCAAATAAGTGGCTACCTCTGATTCTACCGTATTTCCTTCTTCGCTCTGTCTATCTAATCGTGGCAGCTAAGATAGATATTATCTATCTTCAAGATGGTCTGCTTGCTCCTCTAGGTTATCTACTAAGAGGTTTCGGGAAACCAGTGGTGATGACTGCTCACGGCCTGGACATCACCTACAGAAACAGGTTTTATCGGTTCCTGGTGCCCAAGTGCATTAGGAGACTGGACAGGTCGATATGTGTAAGCCAGTCTACAAAGCAGGAGTGCCTGAAAAGGGGGATGCCGGAGGCGAACGTAACGGTCATTCCAGACGGCATTTCAGATCAGTTTTACATGAGCTTGACGGGTGCTGATAGGAACGAATTGCGGAAAGAACTCTCTCGAAGGTTTGGCTTCAATCTAAATGGTGGGAAGGTTATCTTGTCTGTTGGCAGGTTGATGGAGAGAAAGGGATTTCACTGGTTTGTAGAAGAGGTTATGCCCAAAATCATTGAGCATAACCATGATTGCATCTATTTGATTGCTGGGGAGGGAGTCTATCGAGGGAGGATCAGAAAAGCTGTAGAAAGGATGGGTCTCCAGAACAAGGTCTTCCTGCTAGGGGTACTTGGTCATCAAGAACTCAGGTACCTCTACAATTCAGCAGATGTTTATGTGATGCCAAACATACCGGTAAAGGGGGATATTGAGGGGTTCGGCGTGGTCATCCTGGAGGCTTCCTCATGTGGCTTACCTGTGGTGGCATCTGAATTGGAAGGAATAAGAGATGCGGTCGGGAACGGTGAAAATGGGCTTCTGGTTCAGCCCTGCAAGGCACAAGCGTTTGCTGACACGATTTTGGGATTACTGAAAGACGATGAGGAAAGAGAGAGGTTTGGGAAGAAAGCAAGACAGTATACTCTGGAGAATTTCAGTTCAGGAAGGATGGCTGAAAGGTATTTGAGCGAGTTTCAGAAAGTGCTTGAAGGATAAAGCACTACGATGAAAGGTCTGACCAAGGTACCACACAACAGATACAACGGTCTGTTGCCTCTTATTCTGGTCATAATAGTATTCTTCTATTTGACCGTCTACATTCTGCCCACCAACATTCATGGGGATGGGAAGTCTCACACTCTTTATGCCAGGGAGATTGTTGACACTGGACGCCTGCCGGAATATGAGCCCTATAGTGCTTTGTTTGCTGCTGGTGAAACAACCCATTTGCCCATCTACTACCCCCTCACTTCCCAAACACTAATGTCACTTTTCTACATGATCGGTGGTGAGACCGCTGTCAAATTCTCCTCACCCATCTTAGGAATGCTTGTAGCACTGTTTGTTTACCTTCTTCTGAGACCGTTCAGTAAGTATGGTGCTTTTGCGGCGGCCCTCTTCACCATCATTCTAAACAGCCAGAGGTTCATAATGGTGCCCCTTATTGAGCAACTCCTGCTCTTTGGAATGGTAGCCTCTTTATATTTCTACTATTTACTTATTAAGAAGCGCCAAAAAAAGTACATCTTGCTGACGGGATTGTTTTTGGGGCTGGTAGTGGCGACCAAGCAACAGGGATTGGTGTTTTTTGCCGTGATTTTGGCACATGCTGTTTTCACAGGAATTTGCCGAAAGGCAAGGGATGGGGATTTCGGATTATCAAAGCTCGTTTTCCCAATTCTAATCATTGCCATAGTAGTCAGTAGCTGTCCTTTGTTGGACCAATTGGAGAGAAACGGAGTTCTTATTGAGGAAGGTAACGTTAAGTTACCTCCCTTCTCAACACCTAAGTTTCCTGAGAGCCCTGAGGCGTCTGCCGCAGTTGAGGAAAGAATAGGCTATGACATAGTCTACGATTCTCCATTAGAAACTCTGGGGGCATATCTTCTCCACCCGTTTTGCTACAGCAGCGCCTTAGGCTTCTTAAGAGACCATGCCATATTTGGCTCCTTTTTGTGTTTTTTGGTGGCTTTGTTGTTCCTTGCCGGTACACGCTATTTGTTCAGAAAGGACAAGTTGTTGTTGTCCTTGGTATCCTCGGTGTTTCTCGTTGAGGTTCTGGCCACATATTTCACAGATACCCGCCCATTTCAGTACCATAACATAGGGCTAGCTACCTTAGGCATAATGCTGGTGTTTGGTCTACTGGCCACAAGAGAATGGGCGAAATCTGCGAACCGGATTAGACTGGCAGCTTTCGCTGTCCTTCCTCTTTTTGTCATAGGATCGTTCATTGGCTATGTAGTTGTAGTCCATGATGGAACCTGGAACGACTCAGGGAGATACGAGGATTATTACCTAGAGGCATACGGGGAAATGGGAGATTTTGTTTCCAGCAACATGCCAGAGGAGGCGGTTTTTCTCACAGGGGGTGGGGCAGGTACGGCCTTCCAATACTATTCACGGAGACAGACTTCTTGGATTACGGAGTGGGGTGGAGCCGACATTCCCTTAATATTTGAGGCTGATGACGAAGAAGAAGCATTGTACTGGCTGAAGTATTACAACATAGACTATATCTTTATAGACGTCCGCCAGACATCCTGGCTTGGATTGAACGATTTTATTCCTCCGCATGGATTACTGGACTACATTGATGACTCCCGGCACTTCAAGAAAGTACATGCTTCATATGCCAACGATGAAGTGCTAAAGCTATATGAAGTCATCTATAACCCTTAACGTGGTTGTGGCCTGCTGTCCTCTGGACATTATTTGCTATGCCAAAGGGTTGCCACTTCACTCGCTGTAAACAACCCTCACCTGGCAACCCTTTCGAACACCTCGTAGGTTTCCCTGGCCATTTTCCCCCAGGTCATATTCTGTTCTACCCATCTCCGGCAGGATTCAGCCATCCCTGATATGGCCCCCCGATTTTCCATGCACCAGATTATCTTCTCAGCCAGGTCCTTTGAATCCAAAGGCTCAAATAGCAGTCCAGTCTCTCCTTCTATGATTGTTTCTGCGGGGCTCCCGTCATTGGGAGCTATTACTGGTTTCCCTGCTGCCAAACCCTCAGCAGGCGAGCCTATCTGCGGCTCTCTAATGGCCGTGAATACAAAAACATCACAAGCTGCATAATACTTTGGCAATTCTTCCTCTGGAACAAGGCCAACGAGCTTGACATATGGCTGAACATTTAACTCTGTTATCAAGCTTTGCAGCTTCTGCTTCTCTATTCCCTCACCAGTTATGATCACCTTGATATCTTTATGCTTTTGCACCACATAGGGAACTGACCTTATTAAGACGTCTATTCTCTTCCTAGGATGAAGTTTATTGCAAGTCAAAGCAACAAACTCATCACCAGGGCTAAGTTCCTGCCTGACTTTGCTTCCATCAACACTTGGATTGATGCTTTTCGTCTCTATTCCTGGCATGACAAAAAGGCTTTCTCTGTTGTAAATGTCCTTTACCATCTTCTGCATGAATCTGCTTATGGTGATTACCTCATCAATGTGGCCGACAGCCCATTGGTCTGCTTTCTTAAGAAGCCCTCTGGACAGGGTCAAGGGGACTCGCTTAAGTAAATTGAACCTTCTGTGAGTTACTTCTGACAGGTCATAAAGGAATCGCGGGGGTTCGTTGCACTGGTATACTACAGGCACAGTGACTCTCTTGAGTTTTCTAGCTAGTGCGGCAACCAAGGGCGTTGGATAATTATGGATATTGATGATATCGAAGTCGTTGGTAAGCTGCCTATACATTCTTGCTACTGAGTAATGCTCAACAAGCTTGGACAAATCCCAGCCGCCAAGGCCAAGATGCCCTGTCTCGGTGATTGTTAGGCCGGGGTGAACCATAGAGTCACATCGATGGTCAAATTTTGGGGTAAATAGTGTTACCGCGTTACCCATATCAACAAGCTCACGACACAAGTTAAGTACCAGTCTTTCTGCTCCGTAGGTACCCGTAAAGCTTGGGAAGATAACGGCGACTTTCATTTCTCTTTGCCGACAAAATAATATGCTGTTGACGTTATTCTCATTCAAAGTCCAGCCGAAAGGCTAGCTTAGCAAGGGTTATGCTCCTGGCTGCGACCGGTATTATCATCCATAGACTTGATCACGAAGGATTTGATGCCTTCACAAACATACACGATCTGCGTTTTCTCTAGAAGCACGGATGATGGCAGGGATAGCCCCCTTTCGTAGGCTCTTACGGAGTTGGGGAATTGGCCACTGATATTGTAGCACGGTTGTCTGTGCACTGGATAGAAAAACCGCCTTGATCCTATTTCGTCTCGCGCCAAGTGATCGCTGAGCTTTTGTGGATCCTGCACCAAGATATTCACGAACCAGGGAACATGATCGCACCTGGGATCTACGTACGGGAAGGATATACCGGATACGCCCAAAAGGTTTTCTTTGTATATTCCCTCGTTCCTTTTTTTCCGGTCGAGTATTTCGCCTATCTTAGATAACTGTGCGAGGCCAATAGCCGACTGGATATCCGTAATACGGAAATTGTAGCCAATGTGTTCATGCACATAGGTGCCTGTCGTCTTTCTACCATGGTTCTTCAGCACAAAGCACCTCTCTGCTATTTCATCACTGTCTGTTAGGACCATTCCGCCTTCACCAGTGGTTATGGTTTTGTTACCATAAAATGACAGACAGCCAACATGCCCAAACCCACCGACGTGCTTGCTGTTGAACCTAACGCCCATCCCCTGTGCTGCATCTTCTACTACCCACAATCCATATGCTTCCCCGACTTGACATATTCTGTCCATATCTGCGGACTGCCCGTAAATGTGAACCGGCATGATTGCCTTTGTCTTACTAGTAATGGCTTGCTCAATGCAGTTTGGATCAATATTGAAGGTTTTCTCATCCACATCGACCAGGACCGGTGTAGCCCCAGCCATTCTTATGGAATTGGCGCTAGCTATGAAGGTAAAGTCAGGTACAATGACCTCGTCTCCCTCTCCAATTCCTAGGGCCTTAAGAGCGATGTAAAGTGCCACGGTGCCATTAGACACGGCGATAGCATGTCTTGTTCCACAGTAATCAGCGATTCGCCTTTCAAATTCCCTGGTCTTCTCCCCCTCCGTTACCCAGTTTGATTTCACCACCTCCCTAAGTTGGGCTAACTCCTCCTCTGCTATCCACGATTCAATTACCGGTATCATCGTCCCTCTCTTGCGCAATCAACTTGCTTACAAGCGGCGCAGAATGCCTTTGATTGTTTCGGCGGTATACTCCATATCCTCTTGCGTCAAATACTGGTGGCACCCAATATAGAATGCATTCTTACCCAAATACTCAGCGTTGGGCAATTTGCCCAGATACTTCTCTCTCATTTGGGCATAGGCTGGTTGCTGCGTCGGGATGCAACCGAATAGAGGCCTCGTCTCTATTCCTTTTTCCTCAAGCCTGCGACGCAATTCTTTTCTTGGCAACTTCAGGGGGTTTCTTATGACTATTGGATAGGCGAAGTAGCTAATCGTATGGCTGAACTTCGGCAATTGTACGAGATCGGAGAATTCCTCCAGCTCCTCATTCAGGTATTTGACGTTCTGCTGCCGTCGTTCAAATATCCAGTCAGCCCTTCGTAACTGTGTCACTGCTAACGCTGCTTGGAATTCCATAGCTTTGAAGTTGTATCCGATCGAATCATGGGTAAATCGAGGATCAAAATCGTCTTCCCTATCATGCCGCATCATCTGGCGGCATTTGCCCTGTGCTCGCCTGCAGACTGCACAATCACACATTCGCCCATTAGCTTTGATTTTCCTCACCAAGCGCGCAATGTCACCGCGGTTGGTAGCTACAGCTCCAAGCTCACCGGCTTGAATATTGTGAGCAATGTAGAAGGAGAAAACGGACAGTAACGAAAGTGCCCCCGTCTTCTTGCCTTTGTAGACTGTGCCATGGGCTTGTGCCGAGTCCTCCAAGACTTGAAGCCCATATTGCTTGGCCACCTTCCTCATACCGTCCATGTCGCAGGGATGCCCCATCAAGTGAACTGGTAGAATGAAGGAGTACTGACTGACATCGTCTACATTCTCAAGGTGCTCTTTGACATTTTCTGGTGTTATCAAAAAGGTCTCTCGATCAACATCGACATATACTGGTTCAAAGCCGGTGACCACCACTGCATTGCTATCTGCAACATACGTCAAGGGCGTAGTTATTACCTTAGTTCCAGGGCTGACGGCAATCTCATCAATGTATGTCATAGCAGTAATCCCGGCTATCAAGGCAGATGTCCCAGAATTCACTGCTACCGCATGCCTAGTGCCAACATAGCTCGCTAGCGCTTTCTCAAACTCCCTAACCTTTGCACCCTCAGTTATTCGTCCGCTATCTAAAACCTCGTTGACGGCCCTTTTCTCTTCCTCTCCAATTCTGAAGTCACCAACAGGAATCCTCTTCATTTTCTTAGGCCCTGAGTGCTCGTGTCAGAATCCTAGCTTCACTGGGATAGTTTGGCGCATCCCAAGGAAACCTCTCACCCTTTTGCCACCTTTCCCAGCGCTCCAAATCCTCCCTTACCATTAGCTCTACTAATTTATCAAATTTTACCTTCGGCTCCCAGCCCAGCTTCTGTTTGGCCTTGGAGTAATCTCCTTTTAGAAAATCTACATCCAAAGGCCTCAAAAACCTTTCGTCTACCTTGACGTATTGCTGCCAATCCAAGCCCACGATTTCGAAAGCCTTTTGAACAAATTCCCTGACTGAGTGGGGTTCACCTGCAGCTATTACATAGTCACCCGGATCCTGCTGCTGCAACATCAACCACATAGATTCGACATATTCGGGGGCATAACCCCAATCCCTTTTTGCTTCCAAATTACCAAGGCTTAGCTCTTTTCCCATGCCCAGTGCTATCCTGGCTACGGCATTGGAAATCTTGCGGGTGACAAATTCCAAGCCCCTCAAAGGAGACTCGTGGTTAAACAGGATTCCATTACAGGCAAAGATGCCGTAACCCTCTCTATAGATCCTGGTTAGCCAATAACCATATAGCTTAGCTGCGGCATAAGGGCTGGAAGGATGAAAGGGGGTGTTTTCGGTTTGGGAAGCAGTGTTCACTCTGCCGTAGAGCTCGCTGGTAGATGCCTGGTAGAATCTTATCCCTGGGTTTATCGCTCTTATTGCCTCCAAAACCCTGGTTACCCCTAGACCTGTAATCTCGCCAGCCCCTACAGGCTGCTCAAAGGAGGCGCCTACAAAACTCTGGGCAGCCAGGTGATAAACCTCGTCTGGCTGGGAAATGCTGATTGCCTCCATGATAGAAGCTGCATCAACTAAATCCGCTGGAATCAGGTTGACGTGGTCGAAGACATCGAGATACTGTAATCTCCAGAAATTGGGTGTAGATAGCCTTCTATAGGTTCCATACACTTCATAACCTTTTTGCAGCAGAAATCGGCCCAAATATGCCCCGTCCTGTCCAGTGATGCCTGTAATTAGTGCTCTCATTTGATCACCTTCTGGCGTGTTTTCCCAACAAGAGACTGTTCTCTTGCTAGAGTCTGAATTATACCTGCAACAAAGATCATATACAACCGAGGGCATTTCAATAGTCCACAGCCTCATCTATTCCTTACGATATTCTTGGCGCACCTGGGAAGTAGACAACTTGGAAGCAAGCGCTTTGGTAAGGAGGAAGAGGCTGATATAATGGGAACGGCTTTATGCCAGAACTATTGGGGCTTTATTCGCACTTCGAATGACAAACCACAAAGCAGGCAACAGCATGGGCAGGGGAACACTCTACCTGATGATTGCGCATGTGTTTTTTCTTGGTGGCAGCTATGCTATCCACTTTGGGCTGGGACGCAAATTAGGGGTTGAGACTTATGGTGACTACGGCGTGATATTGGCTTTGATGACTACAGTCAATCTATTGTTGACCACAGGTTTCCCCCAAGGTGCTTCTAAGCATATCGCTGAGGAGAATGCCAACGTCAGCAGCATCGTGAGGGCTTCCAGGAAGGTTCAGTTGCTGCTTTCGATGTTGATTTTTGCCCTTTATCTTGGCCTGGCTGGCCCTATTGCGAATCTGCTCAACGACCCTGGTTTGACCACCTATATCAGGCTTTCAGCGCTCGTCATCCCTTTCTACGCACTTTATGCTATGTATAGCGAGGGTTATCTCAACGGTCTAAGGGAGTTCGGCAAGCAGGCCAAGACAATGGCTGTTAGCTCCGTAGCTAAAGTGGTAATGGTCTTCACCTTTGTTTTGCTACTAGGGCTGGATGTCGAGGGTGCAATCCTGGGGTATCTCCTCGCTGCTGTGGTTGGTTGGATACTTGGCTGGAGATATTTAGGATCTGTGGCAAAAAGCTCCGCAAACTTTGAGGTGAGCAAGCTAATAAGGTTTGGGGTTCCAGCGACGCTATTCTCTGCCATGCTTGTGCTGATTATGAACATCGACCTGTATGCTGTGAAAGCTATTGTCGCCGTGGATGCCGAGACTAGCTACTATACATCGGCGACTACTATAGCCAAAGTGCCCTATTTCATCTTTGGGGGGTTGGCCGCAGCCTTATTGCCGTCAATTTCGAGGGCGACGTCTGCAAATGATCTCAAGCTTACAGCCAGTTACATCAGCCAGTCTATGAGATATATGCTTCTCTTGCTGATACCGGGAGTCCTAATCCTAAGCGCTACCTCACATGATTTGGTCTCCCTGGTTTATGGCTCTGACTTTGTCGAGGCGGGCAGTCCGTTGCGCATCCTGGTGTTCGGGCTCGCCTGCCTGGCTGTGTTCTTCGTGCTGGCACATATAATGATGGGAGACGGTAAAACAAATGTTGCCTTCGGGATGGCCTCATCCTTAGTGGCAATAGACATTATCCTAAACGTTGTCTTGGTACCAAGATATGAATTGATGGGGGCTGCCTGGGCAACAACCGTCGCATCATTGATTGGCGCGATTGTGGCGGCTGTCTATATACTTAGACGGTTCAAGGCTTTAGTCAGTATCAGGTCTTTCATCAAAATCTGCCTGGCTTCGATTGCGGTATATTTCATAGCCCTTCAATTCTCGCTTTCACCCTCCCTATTGCCACTTATCTATGTTGGCTTGTTTGCTATATATTTCGGTTTGTTGTTGCTGATGAAAGAGTTCAGCAAGGAAGACGTGGAAGCTTTCAAGCGGATTATCCCGTTAACCAGGTTCAGTGAAATAAGGGAATAGGGGACCGGATGTTGCATTTGGTTGCCCAGCGTGCATACTAATAGGATGACAGAAGGAGCAGAATGAATGATCGTACTAGATGTGCTTAAAGCATTTTTTGGTGCCATATTCATCCTATTCTTGCCCGGCTTTATCTGGAGTTTTGTGTTTTTCTTCAAGAGGGAAATCGGTTGGGTAGAAAGGATAGCCCTCTCTATAGGTTTATCCATAGCTATAGTTCCTCTAACAGTTTTCTGGCTCAACTGGCTTTTCGATGTGAGGATAACGCTGCTCAATACTAGCCTTGCTGTGTGTGCTCTAATAGTGTTACCTGCAGCATACCTTCTGGTGACAAGGCCGTCCCTGAGAGAAGAAGTGATGGCAAGAATGAAGGCCCTGGTCAAAGGAGGAAGGGATTAGGCAAGCGTTTCGGCGGAGAAAGTACCAGAAGTCCAGTTCTTGACATCCTCTTATCCTTCCGGGTGGATTACGCTGCTCCTTCGCTTGTCTCTTGCTCACAGCAGGCAGGTTATGTATCAATCCAAACCGGGTGTCGGCCAGCAATAGGCAATGGCGATAACCTTCCATGAGACTCCAGCCACGCTGTCTACTGAACGACCTTGCCCCCAGGTTGCAAAAGTGAGTTGGTGGCATTATCATACTTCCAATTATGTGTGCTAGCTTGCACCGTTCAAAACTGCAAGGCTGGCTCTATTCCCTCCTGGCATCCTCTAAGTTCAAGGCTGCTCGCCAAGGCCTCGACAGGAGCGCCGACTTCCTGCTCAATATTGAGCCGCTGTGGGTGTTGACAGCCGCTGCACTGGTTTTCTTCTCTTACCTTCTCCGCTTGGGAACGTCCCTCCCCTGGATATGGCTGGCAATGGCTTTCCTGCCCATTGCGGTACGGCGAATACGCCAGGGTCGCCTCAGATTGAGTACCCCTCTTGACCTTCCCATCTCTTTATTCATGGCGGGTGCCTTGTTCGGGTTGATTGACTCGCCAAAATTTGGCCTCAGTCTGGGAGCTTTCCAGTGTATGCTGGCAGCCTCCCTCTTCTATTATTCATGGGTCAACCATCCCCACCTGGCTACCTTGATGAAGTGGCTCATAGTTGCAGCTCTTTTATCTGTGCTGGCGCATGCCATTTATTCCGCCTCTGGTTGTTTGACAGGTACACACCATGGCTTAGCGTTATCTATGACTATTATTGCCTGCGTCTGCACCGGCGTAGCCATATTCAGCCAGGGAACCAAGGTAAGAGCAACCGCTGGGTTTGTTGGCGTGTCCCTTTTTATTGCAGCCCTTTTCATAGTAGAGGAATCTGTGCCGCGCTTTTTCACTGGGGAGACCATCAGTGGAAGGATGCCCCGGTGGGAGACCACTGTTGAATTCCTGGGGGATTCTCCCTTCACCGGCCTTGGTCTGGGCTGCTGGGGTCTGGTCTACCATGGGACTGAAGTCCTCACTTACCCGACCAACGTCCACAATTCCTATCTTGAGCTCTATGCGAATACTGGCATCCTCGGAGCATTAGCCTTTGTCGTCTTGTTGATTATAGGCTGCAAGCTTGCCTGGGATATTATCAGGTCTCCAAGAAATCACCCCTGGTATGGATTCGGCGTCGGCGTCCTGCTTGCCTGCGTAGCCACGCTCCTTGTTGGTGTAGTGGAAAGCGCCCCTGTAGGAGTGCCGTTGGTGGGCACCAATGACTATCGTTATATCGTCTCACCGGCACCCTGGGTGCTGGGGGGCCTCCTGGTAAGCGCTCACCGGTTGATATGCAAGACAGATGAGTGCTATGATAGGGAACGCTAAGAGTCGATGAACGTAGAGCAAGTCCTGTCGATCCTCATCTTCGCTGCTATGTTCATCGCCATAATGTCAGGGAAGGTGCACCGTTTCATCCCTGCCCTGATTGGTGCTGCCCTCGCTTCCATCCTTGTCCTCGCTCTCGTTCACCCCGGCCCTGAGAACCTATGGCATGTACTGCGCTTGTACGATTTTGGTGACGCATCCTGGTGGTATAACACCAACGTCACAGAGGGGGCCCATGGGGCAAGTGCTAACGGCGGAATCGAAATCGGTGGCGTGAACTGGCAGACCATTGTCTTCATCGCCGGCATGATGACCATGGTGGAGGGGCTGGGGGCGGTGGGGTTCTTCCGCTGGCTGTGCCTGGGGATAGCCAAGCTGGTAAATTACCGGGTTGTCCCCATCCTGATTACTTTCATGCTCCTCTCGGGTTTCCTCGCCATGTTCATCGACAGCATTACGGTGCTGCTGTTCCTGGCCATGGTGACCATTGAGCTGGCCCGTCTGCTCAAATTCGATCCGGTGCCTGTAATAATTGCCGAGATATTTGCGGCCAACGTTGGGGGCAGTGCCACTATGTCCGGCGATCCCCCCAACATAATAATAGGAACCGCGCTTGGCTATACCTTTGCCGACTTTGCCGTCAATACCGGACCCATCGCCTGGATAGGAATGCTCTTAACGCTGGGCTTATTCTATCTGTTCTTCCGGGGGATACTGTCCAAACCCGCTTCCAACAACTCAGACGGCTTGCCCACTCGATACCCTGAGCCAAGGGAGGCAATCACCGACCCTCGGCAGTTCAAGATAAACAGCGCCATCTTTATTCTGGTGGTGGTACTACTGGTCAGTCACGCTCAGAGCGGCATGTCGGTGGCCCTGATAGGGGTCACTGCTGCTGGGCTGACTTTGCTGACAGCCAGGAGGAGCCAAATACTCCATATTATTAGAGGTGTAGACTGGCGCACCTTGCTTTTCTTCCTTGGCCTATTCATCACCGTAGGTGGTCTTGAGGCGACCGGGGTTTTGGAGAAGCTGGCCGAGTTCATCGGAGAGGCATCAGGGGGCAACATCCTCATTGTCATCCCCCTCATCCTGTGGATTTCGGCTTTTGCCTCTGCCATAGTGGACAACATCCCCTTTGCTGCCACTATGGTCCCGGTGATCAAGAATCTGGCGGCTACGCACAACTTGAGGTTGCCCACCCTGGCCTGGACGCTGGCCTTGGGGACAGATATTGGTGGTAATGCTACCCCCATAGGTGCCTCGGCCAATGTAGTGGGGACGGCTGTTGCGGAAAGGGAAGGCTATCCTATCGGCTGGGGCAGGTTCTGCAAATATACGATCCCGGCTATGATCATGGTTGTAGGTCTTTGCTACCTTTATCTAGTGCTGAGATATGGCTAAGTAGCACTACCTGTTGGCGACGGTGCACAACTTGGCCCAGACAATTGAGACCTCTGGGAGACTCCCAGCGGTTGTCATCATCCTTCAACGGCCATGCTTGTCTCTGCCGCCGTATCGCTCAGGGTAGATCCATCTAGCCAGACTTTTTTGAGGGCAGAAGTAATCGTTGCTAAACGCTTTCAATACATCCTCAATTCACCGCTTAGTCACATTTAGCCGTCTCAATTTGACGGCCGTTGACCTGGAGTTTAGTATACTCTTAGTGTCCAATTATCGCTTGCCATTCTTGCAGAGGTTTCCGGCCGAAGCTAGGCAGGCGGCTTTCTTGAGTAACGTCCTATCGGAATATCTGGTGAGAACCAGACCCGCGGAGGGCAAACAACACTGTATTCTTGAATCAAGGAGGTATGAAATGACTATGGTGCTTGAAGGTATCAGGGTTTTGGATTGGACGATATTCCAGCAGGGGCCGGTGGCCAGTATGCTTATGGGAGACCTGGGTGCCGATGTGATTAAGATAGAGGAGCGCATTGGTGGTGACCTGGGGAGAGGGATGATGAGGGTGGCTGGGGCCATGGTTGGCGGGAAAGAGGTGCAGAGAAATCCTTATTTTGAAGCCGGCAACCGCAACAAGAGAAGCCTGACGGTGGACCTGGGGAAGGAAAAGGGCAGGGAGATCGTCTACAAGCTGGTGGAGAAGTCGGACGTTTTTATTCAGAATTTCCGTATGGGTGTGGCCGGGAGAAGGGGTATGGACTACGACACCCTTTCCAAGTATAACCCTCGGCTTATCTATGCCCATGCCTCTGGGTGGGGCCCGAAAGGTCCGGACAAGGACGACCCTTCTGCTGACTACACTGGACTTGCCAGGTCGGGGCTTATGGCCCTGGCCGGAGAACCTGGTATGGATCCGGTGCCCATTCAGGGTGGGATCGCTGACCAAACAGGGGCGGTGATGACAGCCATGGGGGTGCTGGCCGCCCTCTTTGTTAGAGAGAGAACAGGGCTGGGGCAGAAGGTGGATGCTTCTATTCTGGGTGGCATGACCTTTCTCCAGGGGCACCCGGTGGTTTTCTGCACTATGGCTAACCTATGGGGCATAAGGATCGCCAGGAATAGTGCTGGGAATCCGCTGTGGAATCATTACAAGTGCGGTGATGACAAATGGATTGCTCTGGCTCATCTGTCACCGGACAAGTTCTGGCCTATCCTATGTCACTCAATGGGCCTCCAGGAACTGGAAAAGAACCCTCGCTTCGACACTATGGAAAACAGGACCAAGAATTGCCAGGAGTTGATCGCTATTCTGGACAAGACGTTTGCCACCAAGAACCACGACGAGTGGGCGAAGATATTCAAGGAGAATGGCGTCATTTTCTCCCCGATTAACAACACGCTGGACTTGACCCAAGACCCTCAGGTACTGGCTAATGATTACGTGACCGAGTTCAACCATCCTGTTTTTGGCCCGACCAAGACGGTAGGCTTTCCCATTGGCCTGAGTAGGACCCCCTGTTCAATAAGAAGGGAAGCCCCTGAGTTCGGCCAGCATACTGAGGAAATCCTTACCGAGGTCCTGGACTACACCTGGGACGATGTAGCCAAGTTCAAGGATGAAGAGGTAATTTAGGTTAAGAGGGCAAGCGCCGCAGGGCTTTTGAGCGCCAGTTGACGGCCAATAACGCAAATAGACAGGAGACAACAAAAATGAGTGAAGGTTTGGCAAGGGCTGAGCAAATTTACCAAGACCGAGGACAAAGAGCCAGAGAGCTGAAAGATGAGGGTAAGAAGATAATCGGCTACCTGTGCTCTTTTACCCCGGTGGAGATGATAACTGCGGCCGACCTCGTTCCGTTTAGGATAACAGGAAGCATGAAACAACCCATCACGGAGGCTCACAGCTACCTTGAAACTATTGCCTGCCCGTTTACCCGCAGCGCCTTTGATCTTGCCCTTAAAGGAAACTACTCCTTCCTCGATGGTTATGTTATACCTCATGCGTGCGACAATATTGTCAAGCTATACGACATTTGGGCGCATAATATCGAACACGCCTATGCTCACTTTGTAAACGTTCCCCATACCCTCTCCCTACCCTCCTTCCAGTTCTTCGAGGCAGAGTTGAACACGTTTAAGAAGAGCCTGGAGAGGTTTGTTGGGCACGCTATCGCCGCTGAGGAACTGGACCGGTCAATCCGGTTACACAATGAGCAAAGAGCCCTGGTTCGCCAGCTATACCAGTTCCGAAAGAAAGCCCCACCTCCCATCTCCGGTGCTGAAATGACCAAAGTGCTCGTAGCTGCTATGAGCCTACCGGTCAATGAGGCAAACGAACTATTGGAGGAAATCATTACTGAAGTTGGGAACAGGGGCGATGGCCAGGAGAAGAAGGCTTCCAGGTTGATGATCTACGGGACTGGAAACGAAGATGCTATGTTTATCGAGATGGTTGAGCAAAGTGGAGCTCAGGTAGTTGTTGACGATCTTTGCTTTGGCACCAGGCCCTACTGGTATGACGTTGAAATCACCGACAATCCCCTGGCTGGCATTGCCAGGAGCTACCTGGAAAAGATCAATTGTCCCCGGACCTACAGGCAGAGCCCGGGAAGTCACCAGGAGGACCTGGAGAACAGATTTGGCTACATTTACGAGTTTGCCAGGGATTTCAAGGTGAACGGCATCATCTTCTATATCCTCAGGTACTGCGATACCCATGCCTTCGATGCCCCTGACCTGAAGGAGTATCTGGAGGGGAAGGGGCTGCCAGTGCTTCAGATTGAAGAAGAATATCCCATAGGCAACGTAACCAGGCTCAAGACGATGGTTGAGACATTCCTGGAGATGATCGCTTAGAAGGAGGGATAGTGGAGAAGATATTCAAAGCGATTGTGGAAGGGCCGAAGAAGACTACTGGTGAGAAATCAACGGAGACTGCTAAGAGGGTGCGTCGCATGGTCAAAGGGCTGGCCCAGCAAGCCCATGAGGCCCGGGCCAGGGGAGACCCTATAGCCTATCTTTTTATAGCCAGTTTTTATGATGACATCTTGAGGGCCATGGATATAGTAACGGTGGGAACGGAGAACTATGCCGGGCTGTGTGCTGCCAAAATGGATGCTGAGAGGTTTCTGGCCAAGGCAGAGACCGAGGGTTATCCCAGACACCTCTGCACCTATGCCACCTGCGGTTTGGGGTTTGACGCCATCCGCCGCGAGTTGGGCGAGATGCCGCCAAATGCTCCCGACGGTGGGATGGAATCCCCTAATGTGATGCTGGGCACTGGGATGATGATTTGCGACCCCAGATATAAGTGGTATCAGGCAGCCCAGCGCTACACTAATGCCCCAATGCACATTCTTGGGCTGCTCAACCCTGCCGTCTACTACACCCACGTTGACTTCAGAGAGGTACGAGACTACTACATCAAGTATGCAACGGCAGAGCTTAGGGGTCTTGTCGATTTCCTGGAGCGGCAACTGGGTAGGAAGATGGACTGGGATCGACTGAGTGAGGTGGTTGATCTCAGTGAGCGCACCACGAAGGTGTGGTATGATGCCTATCAGTTGCGAAAGGCGGTCCCGTGCCCGATGCCGACTGAGGATGCCTTGAATGCTATGGTGCCCGGCTTTTTCATGATGGGCACCCAGGAAGCCTACGACTTCTACCGGGAGTTGTATGATGAAATAAAGCATCGGGTGGACAACAAGATCGGGACCATCCCGGACGAGAAGTACCGCCTGCTGTGGGCGCTAAGCCTGCCACCCTGGTATGCCCTGGTGCTGTTCAACTATTTCGAGACTTTGGGGGCAGTGTTCCCCATAGAGGTTGTTTACCATCCTCCTCTCCCTTTCGAAATACCTGCTGGCGTCACCGATCCTCTGGAGCGCATGGCCCGGAGGTTCTATGATGGCTTCACTCATTGGTATGAAAAGGCTCAGGGGCACACTGGGAACCCATGGGTGGAGTGGTTTCTGGAGTTGATCGAGGAGTACAAGCTAGACGGGGTGGTTTTCCACCAGGCCATGACCTGCCGCACTATACATTGTGGACAGCTCCATCAGATAAACGTGTTGAAAGAGCATTCGGATATACCGGTGCTCATGCTTGAAGGCGACATCATTGACGCACGCAACTACAATGAGGCAAATACCCACGCTAAGATAGATGCCTTCATCGAGATGCTGGAAGCCTACAAGGAAAGGCAATCATGACCAGCCCGGCCCGATTCCGGGCAACGGGCCAGCATGTCATTGCGAGGAGCGCAGCGACGTGGCAATCTCAGGGCGGGTCTCCGAAGGTCTCCTGAGGTCGCCAGAGGGTCGCCTAAGGCGACACCGACTCTGTCGAGCGACTCGCCGTGGCGAGGTGGACAATCATACTGCCAAGGAATCTCAACGGATGTCGTAGATGAATAAACAGTGGAGGCATGTGGTGGTGGGTTGCGCTTTGCTGCACCCACCCTACCAATCTGCACCTACGGGTCGGGGTTTCCGGGCAGTCTAGAGTGCTACCTCTAGCCCCACTTTTGTCTGTACTTCTCCTTGGCTTGAGGGTTAAGCAAGCCAACGGGCCACTCTCCTTTGAAAACCCTGGCTATCTCTTCACCGGGGCGGTTCAAAAGGGCTATGAAGGCCGGTATCGAGGAATGGGCTGCATGACCGGTGATAATAACGTTGTCCAGCTTTAGCAGGGGGTCGTCGGGGCTGATGGGTTCTGGGTCGGTGACATCCAGTGCTGCCCCGGCCAGATAGCCATCGGTCAATGCGGTGTACAGTGCCTCCTGATCAATCAGGCCACCTCTGGCTGTATTAACCAGGTAGGCACTGGGCTTCATCTTCTTGAACTGTTCCAGACCCAGCAAATGCCTGGTCTCGGAGGTCAGGGCGCTATGAAGCGAGATAATATCTGACTCGGAAAGCAACTGGTCGAACCCCACCCTTTCCACGCCCAGGGACTGGAATGCACTGGGGTCTACGTAGGGATCATAAGCGATGATCCTCACTCCAAAGCCTTTTGCCTTGGGGACCAGTGTCCGGGGTATCCGCCCCAGGCCGATTAGCCCCAGGGTTTGCCCTCGCAGACGGGACATTGTAGGCCATATAGTCCGCTGGATATCGGGGTCTGGCTCCATTTTCCAGCCCCCCTCTTTGACGGTACGGTCCAGTTTAAGAACCTTTCTGGTGCAGGCCAGGATAAGCGCCATGGCATGATCAGATACTTCTTCGAGACAGTAATCAGGTACATTGGCAGCTAGGATGCCGTGTTCAGTGGCTGCTGCCACGTCCAGCTTATCAAAACCAATACCCATGCTCATGATAAGTCTACATTTGGCCAGTCCCTCTATTACCTTCCTTGAGAACTGCTGAAAGGTAGCCGCGCCTATTACAGCATCGGCATCGTGGGCAGCGGCAATGATCTCATCCTCGGTGGTGCAGTTGACCCTTACGAATTCAACGTCGATACCCGCCTGTCTCAGCATCTCTCCGTAGTCAGGCAGTGGCGATCCAGGGACATACATGACTTGGACTACCTTGAAACTCATTTTTAGCCCCCCCTTTTCTTCACACTTTGACAGTCTTCCCCAGCTCCAGCCCCTGTCTGAAGGCCTCCTTGTTTCGCTCCAGTATGGCCTCTCTATCTCCGTATGTCCTCTCCAGTTCCTCCTCAATGAGCTCAGGAGGAAGCGGCTTAATCACCTCTGTGTAGACCCCGAGCAGGATCAAATTGTTGACCAGCACACCACCTATGCCCATGGCTATCTCCAGCCCAGACACTGGCAGCAGTCTGAAATCCTTTCTCTCTGGCTCGTCTTTCAACCCGGCGCTCTCCACAATCATAACCCCGTCAGGGCGCACCCGGGCCTCGAAGGCTTTGAGCTGAGAGCTATCCAAGAGCATTACTGTTTGAGCCTGGTCTAGTATGGGAGAGGCGATTTCCTGATCAGACAAAACAACGGTGCACTCAGAAGGTCCACCCCGCCTGGCCTCTCCATACGAGGGTATCCAGGAGATATGTTTGTATCTTCGAAGGGCTGCTGAGGCCAGGAGTCGCCCCGCTACCAGTACCCCCATGCCTCCAATTCCTGCGATGATCAATTCAGCCTTTGATGGTGCTTCTTGTTCCATGACCTTCCTCCTGTCTCAGTCCCGGCGCAATAACTAGTCAATGATGTCTACGTTCTTGAATTCGCCCAGGGGAAATTCGGGGATCATGCTCTCCTCTATCCATGTGAGAGATTCCACCGGGCTCAGGTGCCAGTTGGGCGGGCAGGCTGAAAGAACCTCGACAAAGCTGAGACCGACGTGGTCTATCTGCTTCTGAAAAGCAGCCTTGACGTACTTCCTGGTGCGCCGGTAATTGGCGGGCGTATTCAGGGCGCCACGGGCACTGTAGGCCACCCCTTTGAATGTAGCCGCCAGCTCAGCCACATGAACCGGGTATCCTCCCATGACCGCATTCCGGCCATTGGGGGTGGTAGTGGTCGTCTGGCCCATCAGGGTTGTAGGTGCCAACTGGCCGCCGGTGGTTCCATAATTAGCGTTGTTGCACATTATAATAGCGATCATCTCACCCCGGGTCAGGGCGCCAATAAAGGAGCCGGCCCCGATGGCGATGCAATCGCCATCTCCCTGCACGGTATATACGAAGGTTTCAGGGTGGAGACGTTTGAGAGCGGTGGCCATATCAGGGGCTCCGCCATGAGAACCAAGCACCACGTCAACATTCAGCATGGCCACTGCCGAGTTGCAGCCAATACCAGTGACTTCGATGGCAGGGCCATCCAGGTCCAGTTCCTCCAGCACTTCGGCGATAATGCGGCCAATAGTAGGGTGCTGACAGCCAGGGCAACCCGGCAGAGGCATCACCAGTGTTCGCTGTGTTGCGGAGATGTTAACCTTTTTGACTGACTTACTGTTCATAGTAACCTCCGTATCTCCTCAAGGACCCTGCCGGGAAGGATCATGCCACCGTCGGTGGGAAGGTGACGGCTCAGCAAGCCCAGGAAGTGGACTTCGGTTCGTCCCTGGACTGCTATCCTGACATCCTCAACCATCTGTCCCAGGCTGTCTTCCACCACCAGGAATTTGCATCCCAGGTCAACCTTGTCCTTGAGTGCCCGGTAGGGAAAGGGCCACAAGGTTATCGGCCTGATGAGGCCCACTCTGAGGCCCTGGGCCCGAGCCGTGTTGATCGCCTCCTTGCAAACCCGAGACGGGTATCCATAGGCTACCAACACCAGTTCCGCATCTTCTGCTTGATAGGCTTCATACCTGAGTTCCGAGTCGGCCATCTGCTGGTATTTCTGGCCCATGTGTTCCAGCCAGGGCACGTAGCTTACATATCCTCCTGGAGGTGGAGCGCCACTGGGAAAGGAATGGATAAACCGCCGCACGCCGTCCTTCTGCCTGTCCCTTCCTCTCACCGCCCAGTCTTTCTCCGGCAGTGGGCTGAAATCTATGGTCTTCACCTCCATGGTCTCGGCAATTAATCCCAGGATACCGTCTGAGAGCACTACCACTGGATTGCAGTATTTATCAGCCAGGTGGAAGGCTAGCTGTACCAGGTCGTGTATCTCCTGTACCGAGGCCGGAGCAAGGACGATGTTCTTATAGCCGCCGCCCCCTCCACTCCTGGTGGCACACAGATAGTCCATCTGGGCATGTCTGACGCTGCCCTGTCCTGGGCCGCCTCGCTGCACCAGTACTATGACGCAAGGTAGCTCAGCAGCAGCCAGGTGAGACATTCCCTCCTGCATCAGCCCCCAGCCAGGGCTGGAGGTGGAGGTCATCACCCTGGAACCGCCGGCAGCACCGCCGTAGAGCATCATTATGGCCCCTGTTTCAGATTGCGACTGGACGAAAGCTTTCCCCCTCTTGGGGAATTCCCTAGCAAACCACTCCGGGATCTCATTCTGGGGAGTTATGGGGTAACCAAAGAAACCGTCGCAGCCGGCGCTCAAAGCCCCCCAGCCCACGGCTTCGTTTCCCTGGATGAGTATTCTCTCTGTCATATAGGACCCCCTTACTGCATATACAAGAACGACACGCCTAGGTAGGCATACGACTGAAACCCAAATACCGATGTCTGAATACTAAGCAATCCCCTAATCCAGTCTGGTATCTAGCTCGATTCGATTGCTTAGGCCTCAACGTATTTGTAGACGTCAATGGCAAAATGAGGGCACATCCAGCCACAAATCCCACAGGCATTGCAACTCTCAGGATCGGCGAAAACGGGCAGCAAGTATCCCTGGGGAGTGAACTTGTCCCCAGCTATTACAATGCATCCCTGGCTACAGAACTTTTCGCAGTAACCGCAGCCCAGGCAGTTTGCCTCGTTGATGACTATTTCACCCTTAGGCATCGTTCCTTCCTCCGGTAGTAGCTTTGCTGTAGAAGGGTATGTCCATGATCTCACCTGCATCGATTCTGGCAACGGTCATCCCTAGTCAATCACCCGATATTAAGCCTTTTGAGGTCAGTGAGCATATTCTATGCTCTCAGTGGTTTTTTCTCAACAGCTAAGCCGTCTACTGAGGTAGCTAACCGTTGCGCCAGCACAAAAAACCTGAGGGGCTTTTGAAGCCCCTCAGGTTGTGGAGTCTACCCTCCTTGCCTCGATATTCGCGTCCAGTAAACCACTCCTTTTCTACTTTGTCAACTAGAAGTGTGTCACTCAAAATACAAGAATCCCCCCACCGCTAAGCAGAAACCCGTACCAGGGAAAACGGCCAATCTAGCCCGTTCTTGTCTTTCGGGGCGCTATTTTCTGGGTAGCCCCAGCCCCATCCAGGCGATGAGGTTCTTCTGAATCTCGGTGCTGCCAGCGGCAATGGTGACGCCAAGATAGAACTGGCATATAGTCTGGAACTTGCCGTGAAGCGGCGCCCACTTCGATCCCCGTTTCAGGGTCCCGTAGAGGCCCATGATCTCCACCGCCGTGTTTGCCAGGCGCACTATTAGCTCGGTGGTAAAGTATTTCGATGCCGAGGGCGCAGCGATAGCCATGGGATCCTTGCCCTGTAGCCAGGCGACGTAATAACCCCACTGACGCGCTGCTTCTAACTCAGTTGCCAGCTCAGCCAGCTTATAGCGGACAATAGGATTCTTAGCCAGTAGCTGCCCGTTGCGTTCGGTGTCCTTACAAAACTGCACCAGGTCTTCCAGATCACGTTTGCCCTCAGCTACGGCACCACACCCTGAGCGTTCAAAGTTTATTCCGGCCATGGTAACGTACCACCCCTGGTTTACCTGGCCTATGACATTCTTCTTAGGAATCCGGAGGTTATCAAAGAAAACCTCGTTGTACACATGAGACCGGTCCATGTAGTACAAAGGCCGCACGGTGATCCCGGGCCGGTCCATCTCGCTCACGAAGTAGGTAATTCCGGCATGCTTTGGAGCATCAGGGTCCGTTCTGGCCAGCAGGAAGATATGAGTGGCGCGATGGGCCCCTGTGGTCCATATCTTCTGTCCATTGATGACGTAATCGTCACCGTCCTCCACAGCCCGACTGGTAAGGGAGGCCAGGTCTGATCCGGCATTTGGCTCACTCCAGCCCTGGCACCAGTCGGTTTCCGCTCTGGCGATCCGGGGTAGCCATTCTCTCTTGTTTTCCTCACTCCCGTATTCAAGGAGACTAGGGGCCAGTATGTATAGACCCCAGAAATCTACTCCCGGGGCCCTATGATATGCCCAGGCCTCATTAAACATGGCCTGCTCAATCAGGCCAAGCTCCTGTCCCCCGTATTCCCGGGGCCATGGTAGGGACAGCCACCCCTTTTGGGCCAGCTTCTCAGCCACCGAGCGGTGATAGGCCCAACCTTCGTCGGTATCGTAACGCCCTTCGAAGCCTCCTACCCACCCCTCGGGAGCGTTTTTCGCCTCTTCTTTGAAGAAATCATCAAACTCTTTCCGCAGTGCCTCTTGCTCCAGTGTGAATTTGAAGTCCATCCCGGTCCCTCCTTTAGCGTCTTCCTTCGACATCCGAGTTCATCGCGCCTCCTGTACCTCAAAGCTACAGGCCCATTTCCTGAGCTACCATCTCCCGGCAGGAATCGGAATCCCCGAAAAGGAGCGCCGCCTGTCTCGCCCGTCTGTAGTAGAGTCCCACATCGTGGTCTCTGGTGGTGCCTATACCACCATGTAACTGGACTGCCACGCGAGTGGAACGTTTATAAGCTTCGTTTACCAATGCCTTGGCCATAGCCACTTCCAGGCTACAAGGAAGTCCCTGCTCTACCACCCAGGCAGCGTAGTAGGCCATTCTCTTGGCCATGTTAACCTCGGTCCACATGTCAGCCAGCGAGTGCTGGATGTTGCCAAAGCTGCCAATGGCCCGACCATACTGCACTCTTTCCTTGGCATAGGCCACGGTGGCTTCCACCACCCAATCAGCACCACCTACCATCTCGGCGCATTTAGCTATAGCGGCCTGCTCCAGGAGCCGCTTCACTACCGGCCAACCTTGATTTAGCTCGCCAAGCAGATTCCGCTCCGGCACCACCACGTTTTCCAAGATAACCTCGTTCTGCTTGTCATCGGCGATGGCTTCCAATGGGCTGATCTTTATCCCAGGGCTGTTGACATCTACCAGAAAAAGGCTGATCCCGTCTTCGGGCGCGGACCAGACCTTGCTCCTGGCTACGCAGAGAAGGTAATCGGCGATATGAGCATCGTGAGTGAAAAGCTTGGTACCGTTGAGAACATAAGTATCTTTTTCAGGCACAGCCTTAGTGGCAATCCCAGCAGCCTCATAAGTGGCACTGGGTTCGGTCAAGGCCAGGGAAAGGATCATCTCCCCATTGGCTATCCTGGGCAAGAACTCCTGTTTCAGTTGTTCGCTGCCGGCATCTATGATGGGTAAGGTGCAAAGGACGGCGGTGGAAAAGAAGGGGCCAGTCAAACAGGCCCGCCCCATTTCTTCCAGAAGAATAACCAGGTCCATGAAAGCCAGACCGGTGCCGCCATATTCCTCAGGGATCACCAGTCCGACCCATCCCAGATCGGCCATCTTCTTCCACAGCTCGGGGGTGTAGCCTGCTGGGTCCTCCTCCATCTCCCTGACCAAGGTTTTGGGGAACTCCTTCTCGAAGAAGTCGCGTGCCGCTGTCTTCAGCATCTGCTGCTCTTCAGTCAGATCAAGGTTCATGATTTCCCTCCTCGTAGCTAGTGCTTGACGCCGTTTAATCTTGAAGCCACAAAGTCGCCCCTGGAAGACTCGACGTCTGCAGGAGCGCCTTTCCAGGCGCGATAAATAGCTTAAGCCATCACAGCCTATATTGCCATTGGCCCGGCCCACAACCCGAACACCCGGCGCCATACATCGTGTACCTCTCCCACGGTGGCATAAGCTCTAACCGCTTCCATAACGGCAGGCATGACATTCTGGTCACTGCGGCTGACCTCCTCCAACTTGCCGAGCGCTTGCTCAACCTTAGCATTATCCCGTTCCTTCTTCAGGCGTCGGAGCCTGTCAACCTGGATGTCGGGGGACTCAGGATTCGGCCTGAAGATAGGCACTTCATACGGTTCCTTTTCCAGTCGAAACCGGTTTACCCCCACAATTGCCGTCTCACCAGAAGCTACCTTGCGTTCATGCTCGAGCATAGCCTGCTTGTACTCCCGGTGAACCCATCCTGAGCTGATGGCTTCTGCCATTCCTCCCATATCTTCAATCTGCTGAATGTACTCCCAGGTGCGCTGCTCTATTTCGTTGGTAAGCGACTCGACGAACCAGGAACCACCCAGGGGGTCTACTGTGCTAGTTACTCCGGTCTCGTGCTGAAGTATCTGCCCTGTCCTGATAGAAAGCAGCATCGACTGTTCCGTAGGCAAACAAACTCCCTCATCGTATCCGTTGGCATGCATTGACTGGGCTCCTCCCAGGCAGGCGGCCAGCATCTGGTAACCGATGCGCACCAGGTTGTTCAGCGGCTCCTGAGTGGTATGGGTACAACCCGCCGACTGAACGTGAAGGCGGAACAGCCAACACTGTGCGTCGTCGATACCGTATCTCTCTTTGGCAATCTTATACCACATGCGCCGCCCCGCCCGCAATTTGGCAATTTCCTCAAAGAAGTCATTGTGAATACCCATATTGAAGGCAAAGCGTCGGACGAACTGGTCCAGAGGCACCCTGCCTCGTCTCTTTCCTTCCTCAAGGTATTGGATTGCCGTGGCCAGAATCAGCCCCAGCTCCTGGATGGCATTGATCCCCTGCTCCCTGTAGGGGTAGGAATCGAGACACATCGGATGCCACTGGGGAGCCACGTCGCAACACCACTCGATAAGGTCGGCGCTCAATCTTAGCAGCGCTTGCGGGGGTATTTGATAGGCGTTCCCAGCGCATGTTGCTGAAGCACAAAGATCGTTCAAGGTAGTGCCTCTAAGCTGCCTTAGATCGTAACCTCTCTTCTCCGCTACGGTAAGATACATGGCAGTAAGAGGGCAGCCAGCCATAGTCGACGCCTCAAGGGCGGTGCCTACCTTATCCAGAGGCAGGCCTTCAAAGGTAATCTCCATGTCTTCCAGCGAGCTTACCGGGACTCCCGCATCGCCAACGTCGGCGAAAGCTCTGGGGTCATCAGAGTCCAGCCCAAAGCCGGTAGGAACATCATAGGCCATGGAAAAGCCTGTCTGCCCCAACTCATATTCTCGACGATAGAGCTCATTGGTATCCTCAGGAGTATTGACACCCGAATAACGCCTTATAGTCCACAGCCTTCCTCGGTACATGGTGGGGTAAACCCCGCGGGTAAAGGGAGGTTGCCCCGGAAGTCCGATGTCTTTCTCGTAGTTGGTACCCTCCAGAACCTCCGGGGTGTATATTTCCTTTATGGGAACCCCTGATCCTGAGAGAATCTGCTCCTGGCTGTCCATGGTAGTGTCCTCCGCCATCTAACTAGGATGCCTCCTCAGCGTTGGGTAGGGCTATTGCGCCTCTCTGGCACAATGCCTCTATATCATCCCTGGTGTAGCCCTGTTCCAACAGTACTTGCTCGGTGTGCTGACCGGGGGTTGGGGCTGCGCTCCCGATCATGCCTGGCGTATCTGTTAGCTTTATGGGAATCCCGATGTGCTTTTCTTTTCTTTTCTTCCTTTTGCATCCTGTAGTTCTACAAGCATCTGGCGGTGAAGCACCTGGGGATCGGTGAAGACCTCGTCAATACCGTAGACTTTGCCCACGGGGATGTTCATCCCCTTGAGCAGGTCAAACCACTCCTCCCTGGTCTTGGTAAGGAAGGTCTCAGCAAAGCAGCTGCGGATTTCCTCATGCTTGTCCCACCTGGCAAACTCAGGAATAAAGTCCTCCCTGCCAAGGACCTGGCAAAGGTTTTGCCAGAACCAGGGCTCAACACAGCCTAAACTGATGTACTTCCCGTCCCTGGTCTTGTAGACCCCATAGCCGGCATTGGAAAACATCATCTGTTGTTGAGATTTCACCGCAGCCGCATCACCGGTGTTGAAATAGGCAGAGGCGAACTGGGTTATCAGTGAAACGACACCGTCCGTGTATGCAATATCGACATGTTGTCCTTTACCCGTCTTGTCTCTGGCTATAAGCGCCAGCAGTATGCCGATGACGGCATGCAAGGAGGCACCGGCGTAGTCGGCGATGAAGTTGGGGATGACGGGAGGGGGGTCTCCGAACATATGCAACGCACCACCTATAGCCACGTAGTTTATATCATGTCCCGGCATATCTCTGTATGGTCCGCTCTGACCATAGCCACTCATGGAACAATATATAATCCTCGGGTTTATGTTGCTCAGCCTTTGGTAGTCGATGCCCAGGCGTTCGGCTACCCCAGGTCTGAATCCCTCCACTACGACGTCGGTGCCCTCCACAAGCCTGTAGAGGATACGGCGGGCCTCTTCATCCCTGAGGTTCAGCATGATGCTCCTCTTGTTGCGGTTAAAGGCTCCATAGGCGGAGCCCATCAATGCTTCAAATTTGGAGATGGTGGCGTCGCCTCCTCCAGGACCGCTGCTCTTTGGGGGTTGCTCTACCCTGAGCACTTCAGCCCCCATATCGCCCAGCATCATGGCACAGAACTGCCCTGGTGGTACATGGGTGAAGTCCAGTATCCTTACGTTTTCTAATGGTAGCATGGTTGAAAGCCTCCTTATCGGCCGGGAAGTCCTGGTCGAGCAAAAGCCCGCTTATTCTCAAACCCGGGGCAGCCCCAGCCCTACCGCGGCGACGAAATTCTTGGACACCTCACTGGTGCCTCCACCGATACTCCATCCCGGTGAGCCGAGATACATATGCTTAATCCTGCCTTTCAGTCTGGCCCATTTGGATTTCTCGTCCAGTTGCCCGTAGATTCCGAATATTTGCATTCCCTGGTTGGCAAGGTGCTGAAGAACGCTGGCGCCTAGCACTTTCAGTTGGCAGGATTCGGTAGCCACATCCATGTCCCGGGTCGCCATCCAGCTTAGTCTGTGGCCCAGGTTGCACCCTACCTCAATCTCCATGGCCATCTCAGCCAACCTGTTGCGAATTAGGGGATCCCTGGCTAAAGGCTGCCCGTTAGCATGGGTCTCCTGGCAATACTGCACTAACCACTCAAAATCCCTTTTCCCGCGCAGAATCTCCTGGAAGCCGCAGAATCTGTCAAGAGCAAAGGAGAGGGTGGCCACGCGCCAGCCGCCATTCTTCTCCCCAAGCAAGTTCTCTTTGGGAACCCTGACATTCTCGTAGAAGACCTCATTAGCAGCGGGAACCCCGCTCATAAAGACTACGCGACGCATGGTAATCCCAGGACTCTTGAGATCGACCAGGAAAGTGCTGATACCACGATTCTTGGGAAGATCAGGATCAGTCCGGGCATATAACATGCACCAATCAGACATGTGACAGCCGCTCTGCCAAGCCTTCTGTCCGTTAAGGATGAAGCAGTCTTTGTCTTCTTCAGCTCGGAGTTGAAGGGAAGCGAAGTCTGAGCCAGCACCCGGTTCGCTCATCCCGACCGCCCACTTTACCTCCCCCCTGGCAACGGGCAGAACAAACCTCCGCTTTTGCTCCTCAGTGCCAAGTTGGACGATTATCGGCCCACATACGCCAAACGTAGGCTGGTCATACCCCGGCACTCCCAGGTAGTATAACTCCTCCTCCAGGATGAGTTGCTTGCTCATAGAGGCGCCTTGGCCTCCATATTCCTTGGGCCAGCTTATCTCCAGCCAGCCCTTAGCACCCAACCTCCGTCTTATCTTCAGGCCAAGCTGGTAGACCTCCTCAAACTCGTTTTGGCTATTCATGTCCTGGTCTACCCCGAGCCAATCGGGTGGCAACACCTCCTGAAGAAAACCTCGGACTTCCTTTCGAAAGGCCTCCTCTTCTTCAGTAAAGCGATAGTCCATCTGTTCCTTCCTTTGGTGCAGGCGCACAGTGACCGGGCAACTATCTACCCATAGGTAGTGTAGTATCTATTTCACGTTTCCTCAAGCCCGGCCACCAAAGTCTGTTGATCGGTGGATTCGAGCCTTCCTTCGTCGTTGCCAGCGGAGTGAAGAGGCAGCGATGTAACGTCCTGTACCCTATCCTAAGACTCCCTCGTCGCTGCACCCCTGGCAATGACCTCGAAACCTGTGCACTTGGAACGCTAATTGTAGCGCGACCCTTTAGGGTCGCCTTCTTGTGGCGAGGCTAAAGCCTCGCGCTACGTTCTCCCCTCCGGCTGACACTCCGTGTCTTCCCTGGTTGCAGCATCAAATTGTAGCGCGACCCTTTACGGTCGCCTTCCTGTGGCGAGGCTAAAGCCTCGCGCTACATTGTCCCCTCCGGCTGACACTCCGTGTCTTCCCTAGTTGCAGCATCAAATTGTAGCGCGACCCTTTAGGGTCGCCTTCTTGTGGCGAGGCTAAAGCTCGAAGAGTCGCCGTAGGAGACCTCGCGCTACGTTCTCCCCTCCGGCTGACACTCCGTGTCTTCCCTAGTTGCAGCATCAAATTGTAGCGCGACCCTTTAGGGTCGCCTTCTTGTGGCGAGGCTAAAGCCTCGCGCTACATTGTCCCCTCCGGCTGACACTCCGTGTCTTCCCTGGTTGCAGCATCAGATTGTAGCGCGACCCTTTACGGTCGCCTTCCTGTGGCGAGGCTAAAGCCTCGCGCTACATTGTCCCCTCCGGCTGACACTCCGTGTGGCCCTTACTCCATGTCCCTCCAGTTTCTCCCCACCTTGGCCTCCACCTTCAGGCTGACGCTCAGTTCCATTGCCCGGGACATCGTCTCTTGGGCCAGACCTTTCATTTCCTCTAGCTCCTCCGGAGGCACTTCAAAGAGAAGCTCATCGTGAACCTGGAGGATCATCATGCTTTTCAGACCACGCTTGTCCATCTCCCACTGCAGGTGGACCATGGCCAGCTTGATAATATCAGCGGCAGTGCCCTGGACCGGCATGTTTACTGCCATTCGCTCCGCTGCCTCCCGCACCTGTCGATTAGGAGACTGGAGCTCGGGGATATACCGCCTCCGCCCTAGCAATGTTTCCACGTAGCCCTTTTCCCTCGCCTGCTGTTTGGTGGACTCAAGGTAATCCTTCACCGCGGGATATCTGTCGAAGTAAGAGGCGATAAAGCCTGCTGCTTCGTCCCGAGAAAGCTCGGTAGCCTGTTCCAACCCGTAGCCGCTCATCCCGTAGATTATGCCGAAGTTCACCACCTTAGCCACGCGGCGCATATCTGGGGTCACTTCAGGTGCGGCCACGCCGAAGACCTGTGCGGCGGTAGCCGCGTGTATATCCTCGTCCTGTCTGAAGGCAGCCAGCAGACGCGGGTCCTGGGAAAGATGGGCCAAAATGCGGAGCTCAATTTGTGAGTAGTCTCCACTCATCAACAAAGAGGGAGGCTTGGCTATGAAGGCTTGCCTCACCTGCTTGCCCAGTCCTCCTCGAATAGGAATATTCTGTAGATTCGGTTCGCTGGAAGAAAGTCGCCCCGTAGCAGTGACAGTCTGGTTGAAGCTGGTATGCACCCTTCCCGTCGCAGGATTGATCAGCGCCGGAAGAGCATCAATGTAGGTGGACTTCAGCTTCATGAGCTGTCGATACTCCAGGATCGGTCTTATTATCGGATGAGCCTCTCTGAGTCCTTCCAGGATTGAAGCATCTGTGGAGTAGCCCGTCTTGGTCTTCTTTGCCCCAGGCAGCCTTAGTTCAACAAACAGGACTTCGCCCAGTTGCCGTGGTGAGTTAATGTTAAAGCTGCGTCCTGAATCGCGGTATATCTCTTGTTCCAGTTCCAGTAGCTGTTTGCCCAGTCTTTGGGACATGTGCCTCAAAAGGTCGGTATCCAGGGCAACACCGTTCCTTTCCATGCGGGCGAGCACTGGTATTAGGGGCATCTCTACCTCGTTGAATAGCCGCAACAACTGTTTCTCTTCTAGCTCTGTCTGCAATAACGGGCGCAGCCTGCCGATAACAGTGGCTTCGTCGCAGGCGTGCCTGGCAGCCAGGGGAAAGTCGGCTTCGGTTGTTAGACGCTGCCTTGGACCAGACGGTTCCGGCGGAGGCGTTATCTCCACTCCTAGTTTGATCGGGGCCATGGCCTTGAGGTCGAGAGACTTTTCCCCCAGGAGGTAGGCAGCGATCATGGTGTCAAATTCCAGGTTTTGCAGCTCGACGTTGAATTCCGCCAACCTGTTTATAACCTCTTTGCCATTGTGGGCCAGCTTGGCAACATGGATATTGGATAGGAGAGGTCGAAGCAGGTCCAGTGTTTGCTGCAAGTCCAATCGCCCCGATCTGTCCAACCGCCCGTGCCCTACGGGTATGTAATAGGCTGCCTCAGCCGGAATAGACAGGGCTATGCCAGCGATTGCGGCAGCCCCAGGCTTTTCGTGTTCCATTACCGGGTGAATGACAAAGGAGGTGCTATGAGAAAGCCTGACGACAAGCTCTTTGAGGGCTGAGAGCGTGTCAACCAGAGTATACTCCGCCTTATCGGCCGGCAGACCTGCATCCACTGCCGGAGCCGGTCCGGTGATTTCTGGCAGCTTTTCGAGCAGGCGAAAGAACTCCAGCTCGCGGAAGAGGGGTGCCAGCCTGCTCCGCTCGAAGGCACTTCTCTGGCAGCAGGCAGGGTCGAAATCTACCGGGGCATCGGTGACAATGGTGGCCAGCTTCTTGCTCTGCTTTGCCAGGCCCCCTTCTGCCAGGAGTGTCTCCCGCAGTTTCACCGGCGTCACCTCGTCGATGTGCTCATAGATACCTTCTACACTGCCGAAGAGCTGAATCAGCCTGGTGGCTGTCTTCTCGCCGACGCCGGGAACGCCGGGAATATTATCAGAGGGGTCGCCCTTGAGCCCCTTGAAGTCGGGAATCTGTTCTGGGGCAATGTCATATTTCTGGCGCACTGCGTCTGTGTCATAAAGGGTAGTCTCCCCGAAGGTTCTTTGGGGCAGAAGTACCCTTACCGTGGGGGAAACAAGCTGAAGCACGTCATTGTCGCCGCTGACGATAATGGTATCAATACCCTCAGAAGTTGCCTCGCGGGAGAGAGTGCCCAGCAGGTCATCAGCTTCGTAGCCGTCCAGCTCAAAGATTGGGATATTGAGAGCTTCTACTATTTCACGCACCCGTCCGAATTGACGGCGCAACTCATCAGGCGTCTCCGGGCGCTGTGCCTTATATTCTTCAAACTCCAGGTGTCTGAAGGTAGGGGCAGGACGGTCAAAAGCGATAGCCCAGTGAGTGGGCTTCAAGTCCTGGATTGCTTTGAGGAGCATGCGGGTGAAGCCGTAGACTGCCCCCGTCGGTTCCCCTGTCTTGCTCACTGAAAGAGGGGGCAGGGCATGGAAGGCGCGGTGCACCAGGGCATGACCATCGAAGAGCAAGAGAAGTGGCTTTTTCAACTGATAACCTGCCAAGTCTTTGGATGACTTATTCTACAGGATTCGTATTGGGGGGAACAAGCGTTCGAGCCCACCCGTGCCTCAGCACATCGCTAGCCCTCATTGTGTGCTTCACTACTGAGCACCTGATCAAAGCTAGCTCTCAGCATCTCTTTGTCTACGGTCCCTTCAAAACGTTGGTGCACGACGTATTCCCCTTGGTCGGTCTTGCCAGTTATCAGCAGCATGGTGGGGGAATCTACACCAAATTCCTCCGCTGCCTGAGGGTCTTCGACGTAGTTGATTCGTTTGAAGACAATTCGGTCACCATATTCCTGCTCTAATTCATCAATCATGTTAAGCTCATATTCAAAACAATCCGGGCACCCATCCCAGAAGAACAAGAACTGCGGGCTCTTGTTTGTCTCCCCGTCGAGTGAACTCTGGGTGCCCCCAATGAAAGGTACAGTTACAACCATGACAAGGGCGACCACGACAAACCGAAAGACAAACATTGCCCCTCTTTTTCTACCCAGATCACGCCGGCTTAGTACGGACCCGAGGCCGAAGGACTCTGCCTTATCCCTATGAAGCAATAGCTGCCCGGCCATCAACAGCATCACAACATCGAGGGCCATTGCCTGCGAGTGGCTTAGCGACACTAGCTCCCCAAAGCAGCTACAGGTATCTCCGACAGGACGGACCAGGCCATAGACACTAGCTACAATGAAGCTGACAATCAGTGGGAGGCTGATAGCGGAAGCAAATATGGAGAATACGCCCAGAACCAGACAGCACCCGATGAAGAGTTCCGCCCAGGGGAGCACAGTGCCGTAGAACTCAGCTAAGCTATGGGGCAGGATATCATAGCCTATGACCGTATCAGTGAATAAAGCCCGATACTGAAGCTTTCCGACGCTGGCAGCAACGAAAATGCCACCCAGAGCCAATCGTAAGATATGTGTTAGCCATACACTGGCAATAATCTCTTTGACACGCGCTTTCACTAACCCTCTCCAGCAAATTCTACCACAATTTCATTTGCCAATTAGTCCGGTTGTCCCTGAATCCACGGATCGGGGCTGCCACAGATAGCTTGAAGCAGGGGTGCCAAAATGCTATAGTAAATAGTCAAAGAATACCATACCTTTTTCCCGAAAGGGGTTCTGCCGAGACACTTGCCATCCCTTTTTGAGATTCTGTCAACAATTCAAGCGATCCTGTGTCTCATAAAGTGGTAGAATTGGTGGACGGGCGTGGCTTTGGATTATGTCTTCACCGCAACGTCGCCCCGGCGAGTTGGTTAACGGAGGTCGCCTTGGGCGACCCTTCGGGGACCTCTCACATCAGGGGAGAGAGACTATTCTGGTTTCATGCGGAGGACTAGGACATAGAGATGGTAAAGACGAAGCTGCCCGAGGTTGCCTTGTCATGGTTGATCCTTGCCCTGGTTGTGTCGCTGGTGATACTGGCGCTGCCCATGGCAAAGCCAGCCGAGGCTGGCTGACCAAGTTGCCCACATTATAAGCTGACGGTCGTCAGCAGTAATGGCGAGGTTAACCTGCAGCCTGCTCAACCTGTCGGAGGATATAGCGAGCACGCGCTAGTTACCCTGACGGCTGTTGCCGACGAAGGGTATGAGTTCGACCACTGGGAGGGAGAAGACCTGACAGGCAGCACTAACCCCGCCTCTATAGAGATGGATGGGAACAAGACAATCACTGCCATTTTCAATGCTTACTATCGCCTGGCGGTCGAGACGGATCCGACCGATGGTGGCACGGTTACTCTAGAGCCCTCTCAGCCTGCTGAGGGATATGTGGCAGGGACAGAGGTTACCGTGACTGCTATTGCCGGAGACGGGTACAGATTTGACCACTGGAGTGGTGCTCTCTCTGGCTCGGAGAACCCGACTACCATAACTATGGTCTCATGCAGAGAAGTAACGGCTAACTTCACTAAACCGATCCCCTGGTGGGGGATAGTTGCAGGTGTTGCAGGTGTTGCAGGTGTTGTAGTCATTGCAGCGCCGTTGTGGTTCCTGATAATCAGAAGACGACGACCTAGTGCTGGGTCTGCGCCGGGACAGCAGTAGTTGCCAGTGGTTGAGGGGCAGTAGTGTGGCTGGAGAGAAGCACAAGCCACCTTTGGTGGGGGAAGGGGTGGTGGGTTTCGCTGCGCTGCACCACCCTGCACATGGCTAGGCTCCTCTCCCTGGAAAGGAGCGAAAGCGGAGCCTCCGCTCGCTACCCTGTTATTAGAGGTAGCCAGTCACTAACCCTCACCAGCTCCTCCGCTTCGGCGCTCCATTCATATACCCTTACGTGATCTACCAGGTCCCGTTTAGTCTCGGTGAAGAAACGTTTCGGGTAGCCTTCCATCTGAATCTCGAACTTTGCTGCCGCGTTGTAGAAGGCCTGGCCGTCAAAATTCTCGACGCCCACCTCTTCTATTGCCTGCCGCATGATCTCGCAGAAAGCAGTCTGATTGGAAACGGCACCTACATAGGTTGAACCGGCATAAATCATCTCCTCAGCTTGATCAGGGCGGTACCTATCAAGTAGCTCTTTAGCCAGATCGACAATTGGATTCGTTTCATCCCACCAATAATCTGTAGTAACTGTTATTGATCCGTCAAGGCCTTCCCAGCCAATCATGTCCGCATAGAAACCTCGGTAAGCAGGTGCGCTGGCCTCATGGAAAAACGTGGCATCGTACCCCCTGGCTCGAAAGTCCCTGAAGAAATAAGCCGCTGCGTAAGCGTGTACACTTATGTAGTCACAGTCTTTCAGCGCCTCTATCTCACCAGCAAAGCTCATTGATGCCACGGGAGGTAGGAAACCGCCAACCCATTCGAACTCATTCGGATTAGCCAGGCAGTATTCCCTGACTGCGTCCTGCTGCTCTATTCCCATGGTTTCACGCCAGGCCAGATGGCCAATCTTGGGCACTCTTCCCCCCGCTGCCTCGTAATCCCAGTGGTGTTCGCTGATCCATTTCAGGATGGTCTTTAGCTGACCACCGGTTGAAGGAGCGGTGGTGAAAACCCATCCCGGAGGCTCTATCATGGGGACGGTATTACTCTGAGAAAATATCGGGACCTTATCACGCTCGGCGAACAGTTTTAGCACTTCTGAGGTAGGTGCGAGAACAACCTGCACTACCTTTGCCCCCCGGTCCCTAACCCAGTCCCAGCCGGGTACATCCCTGGCAGGGTTGAACTGCTGGTCATAAGTGGCCAGTTTTAGTTCCACCCCGGGGATGAGGCCTCCTTCATTGTAATGCCTGAATACATCCTGTGTTACATAATGAAGAGGAATAATGGCGGGTGAGGCCGGGCCGGTAAGGTCGGTGATTTCGCCTATTACTACGGTCACCCTTCCGTCTCCTTTATCATCGCCGCAGCCAATGCAAAGCAAAGCTATCAAGGCTAAGACCAAGAAACAGGCCATTCCCCTTCTCCAATTGTTCTTCATGCCTCACATCCTTTCTATCCCCACAGCCGGGTTTCCTTGTCCTCGGTTTGGCGGAGGCACCTAGCCCCTGAGCCTTACCTTATCCTTCGCCTCGGCTCTCAAGTCATGATATCCCTTGTCAGAAGCGCCCAGAGTTCGGCCCTGGGCTATCGTCCTCACTTCACAGTCGACTGGGTACTACCGCTGACTTCCTGAGCCTCGAAGGTTCAGCAAGCCCGACCGTTCCCTGAGGGCGGGGCTCCCCAACCCTGTCTAGGTTCCAACCGGATTAATCGTCTCCAAGTGCAATCGGGTTCCTTCCAGGCCTTTGCCATGTTTGGATACGATATCGGGCCAAGTATAGCATATGCCGAACTGTCAATCACCTTCGTGTCTAAAGGCATTGACAAGGTGCAACCTTTGTGGTACTTTCAGGCTGAAAAAGGGCACCTTAACAACGCACTGCGCCGCTACTTAATTCGCGTTGATGTTTCTTTATCTCAGAGGGGCCCTAACCATAACAACGTCCGTGCACGCGCACCAGCCACAAGGTGTGCAGTGCCCAAAATCAAGAGATCGAAATCAGGGGCGGTAGCTACAGCCCAGTAGTCTGCGGTCAGGGGTCATTGTGCTTATAGAGGGTCGGCACCCGGCTCGGGTTGCGGTTACTTGGGTCCAGGTATTGCCCCGGACTTGCATGTTCGGCCTTCCAACTTAGCATAGGCGTGACTATTCGGTGTGCCCCATATGCTGTGGTTGCACTGTCAGGGAAGATACCAGCCTTTATCGAGAAATACGTGGAGCAGTATCTGAAGGGCTAACCCATGCGGCTGCTACCACTAGTAACCGAAAGGCTATTCGTGGTTCAAGTGGAAACGAAGGTGAGAGGAGGCAGTGATGAGCAAGGCCTTTGACCCCGATGTTCTTGGCGACATAGTCCAGAGATGTGTTGGCCTCCCCTATGATCAGATGCTGGACGCCATCAGCGAGGAGCTGGACAGCCGATATCCCAAGCGGCGCATCCGCAAGAAAAGAAGGTGGGTCTTCAGTAATGCCGGAGGGGCTATGCTCCAGATAACTTTGCTTTACGGCTCACTTACAGAGTACCTGGCCTTCGCTAACACTCCGGTTGGCACCGAGGGGCATTCCGGGATATACCAGGCTGATGTGTGGGACTGGGTACTCGATGGAGAGATGTGGTGCCATATCCTGGGGCAGACGGAACGTTCCGTCTACAGACCAGGCGACGTAGCTTTCCTGGCAAGGTCTGTAGCCAAGGGTTTTTGCGTCAAGGACCACGTTACGCTGTTGGAGTATGCTCAAGGCTTTATTCCTTTGATGATGCCCTTTGGTCTGGCTGACAGTGTATTCAGCACGTTGGACTGTAGAAGTGTACGCCATCAGATGTGGCAATATGGGACGATGTGCACCCGGGAACTGCTGAGGGGAAAGATATAGAACGGGAAGAAGTCTAAGGCTGATACTGTCGATACCATTTTGGAGAAAGGAGGTGGGAATCCAAATTCGTCGTGGCGTTATTTCCAGGGGAGACGGAGTTGGGCAAGGTAGTGTGGGTCTGCGTAGAGGATGGGTGGCGGCGCGGTCTCCCCGGGTCACCTGGGTCGACTACCAGGCCAGAAGTTGAAGTCAAAGTCAGTCTCAAAGAGGAAAGGAGGCAATCATGGGCAGGGCTTTTGATCCTGATGTTCTCGACGAGATAGTCAAGAAATGTGTTGGTCTTCCGCGTGAGGAGATGATGGACGCCATCACGGAAGAGGTGTGTGAGCGGTATCCCAAGCTTCACATCAAGAGGAAGAGGAGGTGGTGCTTCAGTGTTGCCGGCGGTGCTATGATGCAGATATCTTTCCTTTATGGCTCACTTACGGAGTACCTGCTCTTCGCTCAGACCCCCATTGGTACCGAGGGGCATTCCGGGATGTACCTTTGGACTGATCTCTGGGATTGGGTTCTGGAGGGAGAGATGTGGCGCTGTGCTCTGGGGGCCACTGAACGTACAGTGTATAAGGCAGGGGAACTGGCTTTGCTGCCGAAAGGGGGCGAAGGTGACGGTTTCCGGGTGAACGACCACATGATAGCACTGGAATACGCCCGGGGGTTTGTTCCCTTTATGATGCCCTTTGGGTTAGCTGATGGCATATTCAGTACGTTGGACTTTAAGAGCATACGATACCAAATGTGGGACTACACAAAACTATCCACTAGGAACATGCTGAAGCTAAGGATATAGAAGGACAGGAAGTTCAACAGCCCAGCATTGTCTCTGGCCATAAGCAACCTCTGGAGGACTCACCGTCTCCTCGGGGAGCAGGAGTGGAGGGCGCGTGTTGCTGATGTTTTCATAACATCGGTTACTTGACATAGCTCAGGGGTAAATGGAAAATGTATCAGCGGTGCGATACGAATAAGGGGCACGATTCTTGGTTCACAACGAATAACGGAAGAATAGGAGATGGCGATGGTAGGAATAACATCGTATGGTGCCTATATCCCCTGGCACCGAATGAACCGGCAGCGTTTTCTTGAAGCCTGGGGTGGCTTTGCCATGCCCGGGGAAAAGGCGGTAGCCTATTATGATGAGGATAGCGTGACCATGGCTGTGGAGGCAGCCATGGACTGCCTGGGAGATTTTGATCCACATAAGGTGGATGGCCTCTTTTTTGCCACCACCACCTCTCCCTATAAGGAGAAGCAGTGCTCGGCCTTGATGGCCATACCTCTGGATCTGCGTCCGGATATCCGGACTGCTGACATAACTACTTCTCTGCGGTCGGGGACAACTGCTCTAGCCCTGGCCATGGACAGCATAAAGGCCGGGACGGTGGATAGCCTTCTGGTTGCTGCGGCTGACTGCCGCCTGGGGGCTCCGGGCGGCATGCTGGAGCAGGGCTTGGGTGAGAGCGCCGCCGCTTTTCTCCTGGGCAAGGAGAATGTCATCGCCGAGATTCAGGACACATATTCTATCTCGGATGAATTGGCCGGGACGTGGCGGTCTGACAGTGACACCTTCGTGCGCTCCTGGGAAGACCGCATGGTGCTGGACGAGGGCTATTCCAAGTTCCTCCCCGAGGCTATGTCGGCGATGATGAAGAAATGTGGCCTCTCGGCTAGAGGCTTCACCAAGGTGGTTTTTGATCCTCCTGGCGATGCCAGGAGGCACGGACGAGTGGCCGCGGCACTGGGGTTTGAAGCCTCCCAGATCCAGGACCCGCTTGGCCTGTTCCTGAATGTGGGCGTCACCGGGTGTGCTATGGCACCGATGATGCTGGTAAGCGCCCTCGAGGAGGCCAAGCCAGGAGACAAGATTCTCTTTGCTGGCAGTGGTAACGGAGCCGATGTATTTGTGCTGCAGGTAACCGACGCCATAGAGAAACTGGGGGAGCGGCGCGGAATCAAGAGGAATTTGGAGTCCAAGAAAATGCTGGAAAACTACAACACCTATCTGCGGTTGCGCGACCTGATTCCGCAGGAGGCGGCTAGGCGGCCCGAAAAGCAGCACATCCGCTTATCAGCCATATGGCGAGAAAGGAAACAGCTCCTGGGTCTGTGGGGGATCAAGTGCAGGCAATGTGGTACCCCTCAGTATGACAACGGCGCGGCTACAACCACACCCATCCGCGTCTGTGCCGTGTGCCAGGCCCAGGACGACTTTGACGATTACAACTTTGCCAGGAGGAAGGCCACTGTCTTCGGCTATACCCAGGACAACCTGGCTGCGGTCGTTGATCCCCCTGCTTCAGTTGTGCTCGTTGAGTTCGAAGGTGGGGGACGTGCGTTCTTCGATCTCACTGATCGGGACCCGGCCGAGGTCCAGATTGGCATGCCCGTGGAGATGACCTTCAGGAAGCTGCACTTCGACCGGGGCATCAGTAATTATTTTTGGAAGGCTCGGCCAATAAGGTAAAGGAGGCAAGACATGCCAGGGAGCATAAAGGATAAGGTTGCTATCGTAGGTATGGGCTGCACCCAGTTTGGGGAGCTGTGGGAGAAGGGTCCCAGCGACCTCATTGTGGAGGCGGTGAATGAAGCCGTGGCCGACGCCGGCATAGGGATAAAAGACATCCAGGCTGCGTGGGGAGGCACTCTTTTCAGCGGATCGGGAGGCCGGACCGTGAGTGAAGCCTTGAGGATGCAGTACATACCGGTTACCAGGGTAGAGAATGCTTGCGCCTCTGGCCACGAGGCGGTGAGAGGCGCTGCTTATGCCATAGCCGCTGGCATTTACGATATTTGTCTGGCCGTCGGTTACGAAAAGCTGAAGGACGAGGGTATGAGTGGACTGCCCGGCATGGAGAACCGCACTAACACTCACTATCAGTCGAGTATGCCCGGGGTATTCGCCATGATGGCCACCAGGTATTTTGCCCGTTACGGGCTTAGCCCCGAGGAGGGTAAAGCCATGCTGGGCAAGATCTCAGTGAAGAGTCACCATAATGGTTCCTTGAATCCCAAGGCCCATCTGAGGAGAGAGATAACCCTGGAGCAGGTACTAAGTGCTCCTATTATCGCCTGGCCTCTGGGCCTGTTCGATTGCTGTGGCGTCTCCGATGGTGGTGCTGCGGCTGTCCTTGTCCGTGCCGATATGGTCAAGAGTTTCCCTAACACCCCGGTATATGTCAAGGCGCTCCAGATATGCGCCAGCCCCACCTCGGGCCGGCTAGTTACCGACTACGACTACACCCATGTTGAGGAAGCCCATCGTGCCGGCATAGCCGCCTATGCCGAGGCTGGAATTACAGACCCCCGGAAGGAAATAAGCCTGGCAGAGGTCCACGACTGCTTCTCCATCACCGAGGCTGTCACCATGGAGGACCTTCAGTTCAGCCCCAGGGGGCGGGTGAAGGAGGATATCGAAGCAGGCACCTTCGCTCTAGACGGGGAACTCCCTGTGCAGCCGGATGGAGGACTGAAGTGCTTTGGGCACCCCATCGGTGCTTCCGGCATAAGGATGCTTTATGAGCCCTACCTCCATTTTCAGGGCAGAGCTGGACCACGCCAGATAAAAGATCCGAAGCTGGCTCTGGCCCACAACATGGGGAACGAGCCCTACGCACCGGTGGTCAGCATCTGCATTACTGGGCTTTAGCCCTCTGCCGTTCACCGCAGTACCTAGGCTGTGCTGATGAGGAAATCGGGGTCGAGATGACCCCGATTTCAATTCTGAGTAAGCGCTCTCACCAGTGCGCTTGATAGCTTTTAGCAGTAATGGCTTCCCTCAAGCGACTGCCACAAAAACACGAAGGAGGTACTCACATGGCTGACGATTCCATCATCACTGACGAGACGAGGGCCAAGATCGGTACGACTCTCGAGCCAGTGGTCTTCGAGGTGGAAAAGGGGGCCATAAGGCGGTTTGCCCAGGCGGTGGAGGATCCCAATCCCCTGTATGCCGAAGATGAGTATGCCAGGAAAACGCCATACGGAGGCATTGTCTGCCCACCCGGATTCTTCGGCTGGCCAGTGGGGCAAACCGTGGGGATGGAAACCCTGATCAATGTGGTCGATCCCCCGCTGAAGAACATCTTAAACGGAGGAAATGAAGCTGAGTTCTACCTGCCGGTTCGTCCCGGTGACGTCCTGGTCAGCTACACGAAGCTGGCGGACCTCTACGAGAAGACCGGCAGCGCCGGGAAGATGCTTTTCGCTGTGTTTGAGGCGACCTACAAAAACCAGGTTGATCAGGTGGTAGCCAAGATGCGCTATACCTTTATCTTCTATTGAGTCGAGGAGGTATGAGATGGCCAAGGTGTACTATGAAGATGTAGCAGTAGGTGCTGAGATAACGCCCCTGGTCAAGGAGCCCACCACGCGCCAGTTGGTCCGCTGGGCGGGGGCTTCGGGAGACTTCAATGAGGTTCATTACGATAAGGACGTAGCTCAGAGCCTTGGGTTGCCCGGGGTCATCGTCCACGGCTTGCTGAAGTTCCAGTTTCTCATCCAGATGCTTACGGATTGGATTGGGGTGGACGGCACCCTTCAGAAGGTAAGCTGCCGATACCGGGGCATGGATTTCCCCGGTGACACCATCACTTGCAAGGGTACGGTGGTCAACAAGTTTGTTGATGGCGATCAGCACTGCCTGGAGTGTGAGATAACCGTGGAGAACCAGAGGGGTGAGCAGACTACGCCCGGTCGGGCCATCGTGGCTGTTCCTTCTCGTGGCTAGCCAAGGCGTCAGCCCCGGTGCTGTGAAAGCTTTTTGGGTCACGGTCACATGGAGAGGAGGACTGATTTCATGGAGTGGAACAACAGGGTCACGCAACTACTGGGATCGAAGTATCCCATAATGCAGGGCGCCTATCAAGGCATCGGCAAGTCGACTATCGCAGCACCTGTCTCTGAAGCAGGAGGGTTTGGCATCATCACTGCCCATGCCCTGCCTAAGCCAGAGCGGCTTCGTGAAGATATACGCAAGGCCAAATCCATGACCGACAAGCCCTTCGGGGTGAACTTCAGCATAGGGTTTGTCCCTCAGATCGATGAGATGCTGGAGGTAGCCATTGAGGAAGGGATCACCGTGGTTGAGACATCCGCGTTCCGGGCTGGCGAGTATGGCAAGCGGTTGAAGGAGGCAGGTGTAAAGTGGATTCATAAGGTAGCCTGCATGGATCATGCCGTGGCAGCAGAGCGCCAGGGGGCAGATGCCGTGATTATTGTAGGCCTGGAGGGAATCGGATTTAAGCACGTGTCTCAGCTCCCCACCCTGATAAGCATTGCCTGGGCAGTCAGGCAAATCAATATTCCTGTAATCGCTGCCGGAGGCATAGGAGACGCGCGCACCTTTGCCGCCGCCCTAGCCATGGGGGCTGAAGGAATATGCATGGGCACCGCCTTCCTGGCCACCAGGGAGTGCCCCATCTCTGATAGATACAAGCAGGATTTGGTGAAGGCTAGCCCGAGAGATCCGAATTACCGCCAGCAAGCCCTTGCCCCTCCCAATCCGCAAGACTACGAGAGGGTGATGAAGGAAAGGGAGTCCCTGCCACTGGAGCAATGGCTGAAGAGGCTGGAGAAAGTCACGCTGGGACAATCTGCTGATGGACCTATGAAGACCAAGTCGATGGCCGGAGGCTCGCTGGCCGTTGCCTTTATTGACAGGGTGGTTACGGTGAAAGAGCTCATTGACGACATTGTGAAGGGGGCTGAGGAAATCCTGGGCAAGGAACTTCCTCGGCAGTTCTCGTAGATTGATCAACTCAGGTGAGGTGGTATGGACTTTGCCTTTACCGAAGGAGAGGAGGCCCTTCAGCAAGAGGTCAGGGATTGGCTGAAGAAGGAAGTCCCGCCAAGATGGTGCCAAATCAGTCCTGGGGATTGCGAAGAGAATGACGAGATTTGGAGCATTGCTCGGCAAAAGCTGGCGGAGATGGCTACCGAGGTGGCAGAATACTCTTAATTCAGGCATGTCTAGGTTACCAAATAAGCTAGAAAGTAGGAGAAATGAGTCATAATTGGAAAAGGAGGGCTATAGCCTGCTTTATGATCCTAGCTCTAGTCGCTACGCTTGGCTTTGGCTGCGCCGAAAAAGCTGAGGAGGAGGAAAAGGTGACCATCGCCGTAGGCTGGGTGACAGACCTTACAGGGCCAGGGGCAACTGCTTTGCAGTCCATGCAATATTCCTTGGAGGATCTATTCAGGTATATCAACGAAGAAGACCCTATCACCGGGGCAAAGCTAAAGCTAGTCTCCTATGATTCAAGGTACGATCCTTCCAGGGATATACCTGGCTATGAGTGGTGTAAAGAGCAACGGGCAAGATTCGTTATGACTCCTCTGCCTACAACTGGGGAAACACTAAAATACTTTGCAGGGAGAGACAGGATACCAATAGCTTCTCTTTCATTCACCATGCCCCAAGTAGAGCCCCCCGGATGGGTGTTTGTCCACTCTAACGGTTATATGACAGAGGCTTTGCTAGATTTTATCAGCGACCAGTGGCCCAGTTATCCCACAAAGCCCAAGATTGGCACCTCGGGTTGGATTGATCCCTACTCCGTTGACGTTACGAACAAATTAGAGCAATATTGCCAGGCGTACCCGGATAACTTTGAGTACATCGGAGCTTACCTCCATCCCATCGGCACGATGGGCTGGAGTGGTACCATAGAGAAGCTGAAAGATTGCGACTATGTTATCCCACCCTCGGGTGGCGTGCCAGGGGCTACCTTTATGAGAGACTTTCGAGCCAGGGGATGCACTGCAACGTTCGCTAGTTTCGATTGCCTAACTGCTTTTTTCGGTCTAATTGTGGACGCATGTGGGTGGCCAACCATTGACGGAACGTTGACCGCACATGCCAACGCGCTATGGTGCAATCAACCATCCCCCTTAGTCGACTTGGCTTGGGAGATCCTGCATGAATACCGCCCTGAGTACGCTGACGCTGTGTCTCGTGACCCTCAGGGGTATATAGGTGGAGTGCAGATATACTATTTTATCCTCGACATTTTGCGGGAAGCAATAGAAGCCGTAGGGGCCAATAACTTTGACGGCCAAGCTTATTATGATGCAGCTCTTAACTATAAAGTGGCCATGGAAGGCTTTCCGGAATGGACTTTCACCGAGACCAGGCGGTACCTGATCGAACACGTGATGGTATATGAGTGGAGCGCTGAGGAAGAAGATTTGGTGAGGCTTAGTGATTGGATACCTGCACGACCTATAGGATAGAGTAAGGAGAGGCTGGCTGAGGTGCAGCACATAATAACCTCATGGACTAGCTGACATCTGTGAGGACAGATACACAGAAGGGGCCCTGAAATTGGCTTCGAAGCAAACCAAGAGTTGAAGGATGACGGTAGCTAGAAAGGAGGTGAATTCGCAGATCAAAAGCGGGATCCGTAGCTGCGAAGACGGCAGGAACGATTGATTTTGGTCGGGGCTGAGGTCCAGAATTGCCCCGGAAGCAAACGAAAGCAGGCGAAAGGGGTGATAGCTTTCGGAGGATAATGGTTAGGGTGCCAGGCAATCGACAGGCGGTGATTAGCCTCTGGCAGAAAAGGTTTAAGGAAAGGAGGAAGAAGAATGATAACTCGGTTTCTCGCTGCAGATGTCGTGGTAAGCGATATTGATGAGGCAGCTAAGAGGTATTCTGAGATTCTGGGTGTGAAGCCTAATTGGAAGTCATACCCCGAGGCGCCCGACCTGAGAGAATGCGCGTTTTACCCGGGTAATTCGAAGTTTGTCCTCTTGACCTCTCGAGGGACAGACCCCTATGGTCAGTTCCTGAGAGACAAGGGGGAAGGGGTGTTCGCAATTTACTTCGAGGTTGATGATATAGAACAGGATGTCAAAAGGTTGAGAAAATTGGGGGTAGAATTTGAAGAAGAAGAGCCCATGACCTTTGAGGAGGGGAAAGTCATCCACGCGTGTGCGAGCTCCATGTACGGCATTGTAACTGGTTTTACCGAGGCGCGGTCAGATTTGCCCTGGGGCAAAAGCATAATTCCTGACGAGAGTTTCCCAAACAAAAGGTGAGTGATTCAGGAAAGCGGGTTAAGCCCAACTTCGTATTCTACTCGCTTTGCACTCCATCGCTTTTTCGCAAGTCTGCAGCCCGAGCAAACGGAGGCTAGCTCTCAGCGCAAACGATGCTCACAGAAAGGAGGTTGAAATATGGCGATTCAGACCATCGCACAGCTTTTCGACCTGACCGGGAAGGGCGCTATAGTGACCGGCGGTGCCATGGGCATCGGGCAAGCCATTGCCTTCCGGTTGGCAGAGGCGGGTGCCGGCGTGATGATCGCTGACATCGACCTAGAGGCCGCCAGCCAAACCGTAGAGCAGATCAAGGCAAGGGGCAACATTGCACAGGCTATTCGGGCTGATGCACGCAGCAAAGCAGATGCGAAGAAGGCAGTTGAGGCCACTATAGATGTCTTCGGCAGCCTTGATATCCTGGTCAACAACGCAGGCATCTATCCCAGTTCCCCTATTCTGCAGGCCAGCGAAGAAATGTGGGACGCCGTGTTCGATATCAACCTCAAAGGGGTTTTCTTCTATTCTCAGACTGCCGCTCAGGAGATGGTCAAAGCCGGACACGGGGGGAAAATCATCAACATGGCCTCGACAGGTGGAGAACGTCCCTATGGTCAAGAGGCACCCTACGCTGCCTCCAAGGGTGGGCTGGTCATACTCACCAGGGCCTTCGCTCTTGAACTGGCGCCTTACAACATCTTGGTCAATGCTGTCTCGCCGGGCACTATCATGACGCCCGGCACTGATGCGGCAGGGGCTGCGCTCAGCGCTAGCGGCGCTGGCACCCTGGAGGAAATTGGCGAGGCGTTCTTGAAACGCGTTCCCCTTCGCCGGGTGGGGGAGCCCGATGACGTTGCCAAGGTAGTGCTCTTTCTGGCCAGCGCGGCCGCAGACTATATGACGGGCAGCTACGTACTGGTAGATGGAGGATTCTTACTTTCCTAGATCGTGCTATAGCAATAGGAAACACAGCCATCCCATAGAGCGAATCTTTGGTGAATCTATGGCTGCTCTAGAGGGAAGGGGGCGCCACTATGCTTCTGGAGTTGGATTGCCGCTGTGGCTTCGTTCTTATGGCACTTCTAGTGGGTATTATCATAGGGCACCGCTTAACTCGGAGACAAGTCTAGGCATATGTCGGTAGTGTAACATTTTGTGTGTAAAAAGTGAGGGGCGTATCCTTTCAAGGAACGAAACAAAGCCTGGAAAGGAGGATACACCCCATGGTACAGTCGCCTCAGGCGACTGACCGAACTCAAGTTAGAGGATTTATGGCGGGAGGTCAGGGATTGGCTGAAGGAGGAAATCCCGCCGAGATGGTACGAAATCTATCCGATAACTAATAATATGGGGAGGCCTGGGGCATCCGCTCTAGGCACGGTTGGAGCAGATGCTCCAACCGTGCCTAGATTTTCCCACAGGGCTTCAGGGTCGCCTTTTCCCGGTCAGGCTTAAGCTCGAAGAGTCGCCTGGGGGCCTCGGGGTATGTTCTCCTGTACGGGCGGACGTCTCTGGGCGCCCTCGTCACGCCAGACGACACACAGTGTGTCCCCTACAGTCAGTCCTCGAGGAATTGACCACCATGCTAGCAAAGCGGTAGGATATCATCGACGAGATTTCCATCAGCTACGGGACGCAGCGTGCCACCTGTGTAGTCGTGCAAGATTCGGCGGACTCAAGTTGATAATCGCCTCTCATTCACCTCTGGATAGCCAAGGCAACGAAAGGAGATTGGATTGGGAAATGAGCGCATTGGAAGAATTAACTGATCTAGCCAGTAGTCTTGTCAATCCAGCCGTTCAGGACTGGAAAGGGAAAGGCAAGAAGGTAGTTGGTTTCTTTTGCTCTTATGTACCTGAGGAGATCCTCTATGCAGCCGATATACTCCCCTACAGGGTAAGAGCTTCGGGTTGCGCAGAGACAACATCGGCAGACGTATACATGAGTCATCTCAACTGTAGCTTTATGCGCTCTTGTTTGCAGTTTGCCCTTGAAGGGAGGTACGAATTTCTTGATGGGTTAGTTTTCACCAATAGCTGTGATCATGTCCGGCGCCTATATGATTTATTGAGAGAAATCAGACCAACAGGTTTCCCCTTCCTGCATTTTATCAGCGTCCCTCACAAGGTCAGTGGTGAAGCAATCGCCTGGTACAAGGATGAACTCACTGTGTTTAAAGAAAAGGTGGAGAGGTGTTTTGGGGTGGGAATTACGGAAGCCAGCTTACGCGATGCTATTAGCGTATATAACGAAACAAGGAGCCTCTTGAAGAGACTATACGAGCTTCGACAGGGGGAGAACCCGCCTCTGACGGGAGCAGAAAGCCTGAGCGTTGTTCTGGCAGGGACCACCACTCCCAAGGACCAATACAATCAATTACTGAGAAGGCTGCTGGAGGAACTGAGTGAAAGGGAAGGAATATCTGACTATAGGGCCAGGTTAATGATAGCTGGGGGTGGTGGATGTGACGATCCGGCTTATTATCAAGTAATGGAGGACCTTGGTGGACTGGTAGTAACCGATAGCCTTTGTTTTGGAAGTAGATACTTCTGGGAACCCGTCGAAATCGGGGATGATTTAATGGTCAGCTTGGCTAAGTCCTATCTAAATCGCCCGTCTTGTGCCGGGATGGTAGATAAGGTTGCTGAAAGAAGCGATTATGTGAAGGAGATGGTTGAAGGGTTCAAAGTTGATGGGGTCGTTTACCAAAGGATTAGGTACTGCGACCTCTGGGGAGGTCAGCTTCTCGATGTACGCAAGAAGCTGAGGGAATCAAACATACCCCTGCTAGACCTGGAAAGGGAGTATATGTTAGGTGGCACAGGACAACTCAAGACTAGGGTTCAGGCATTCTTGGAAAGGATAGAGAGGTGAAGAGATGGATGGAAGAAAAAGCGTGCTCAAGGAAGTATCAGATAACACTAGCTTCATAAGGGATAGTGTGACCGAGCGGTACGGAGAGAAGCACCCTGAGTGGGCGTGGGTATATGAGTTATTAGCCCCTTACCAGGAGAGAGCATACAAAGCAAAAGAGAAAGGGGAACCACTGGCCTGGGTCAATTTTGGGGTCATTTCAGAGTTGTTTTGGGCGATGGACATAGTACCAGTCGTCATAGATACCGTGACTGGAGCGCTGGCCGCAGCCGCGGGTGCAATCAGGTATATCGACATAGCTGAGGAGCATATCCCTGACTACGTATGCGCAAATAATAAAGTACTTATGGGAGCCGCTTTAGCCGGGGATATACCTATCCCGGATATGTTGGTACACCCATCGCACCCTTGTGATTCCAATCTAGCAACATATCCGGTTATGGCTGAATACTTTGGTTTCCCTTATTTTTGCATCGATATGCCCTATTTTAGGAATGATCGAAGTGGTCCATATGTGGCGGGTGAATTGAGGAGATTGGTATCGTTCCTGGAGGAGAAAACGCAGCGAAAATTGGATGTCGATAAACTCAAGCAAGTCATGGAATATTCAAATCAAGCCCATGAGTATATTCTCAAGATCAGCGATTTGAGACAAGCTGTTCCCTGTCCCTACTCGAGCATAGAAGCGATTTCAGAGTACGGTGCAGTCTTGGGCTTGGCTGGGACCCCTCAGCTTGTGGACTATTTCAAAAGAAGATATGAGTTGACAAAAGATAGAGTGGCCAGGAAAGAAGGACACTTAACCAAAGACGAGGAGAAAATCAGACTGGTTTGGATTTATGGCGCGCCGGCATTCGATCTGTCTATATTTTTGTGGCTGGAAAAGCAATACGGAGCTGTATCTGTAGCTAATATGAATAACAACTTTGTCATGAAGCCCGTAGAAGATATTTCGGATACTGACAAGATACTAAGGGGTTTAGCAGAGAAAGTGACGTACCTACCGATGACCAGGGAATGCGGAGGCCCGTGGGAGAATTATCTGGACGCCACCATTGACCTATGTAGGCGTTACAAGGCAGATGCTGCCGTCTTCGCCGGACATGTCGCCTGTAAGTCCAATTGGGCTGTTATGAAACTGGTAAAGGACAAGATATATGATGAGCTGGGGATCCCAACATTGATGCTTGAACTCGATCTCTTTGATCCCAGGATCACCTCTTCAGAGACTATTAGAGCCAAATTTGATGATTTTCTGGAGCTGTTCTTTTGAAAGCAATCAGGAACGAGCTGTGGCTGTTGCCGGATGCGGAGTATCTTCAACCATGGTGTGTCAGAGGAGGTTACTATGAGAAGTTCCAATCAGTCGCCTAGTGAGCAACGCGTGGTGAAAACGTCTTGTGAAATGTGCTGGCGTGGCTGTGGCCTGGACGTGTACGTGGAGAACGGGAAGATCGTTAAGGTTGAGGGTATGTCTGAGCACCCCTATACCCGAGGCGATATCTGCGTCAAGGCCCGTCAAATCGTGGAACACGTATACCACAAGGACCGCCTCCAGTATCCCATGAGAAAAGAAAATGGTAGCTGGAAGCGGATTTCCTGGGACGAGGCCTTGGATACTATAGCTACCAAGCTGACGGACTACAAGGAGAAATATGGTGCTGCCTCTCATGGCATTTTTGTCGGCGACCCCGTGTCCCTCTTAGGTATCACCGGGTGGGAGATGATCCAGAGATTCTGCGACGCCTATGGCACGCCAAACCGGTTCTTTGTTACTGATTTGTGTGGTGGTTCGGCCATGATGGCGGAAACAGCAACCCTGGGGGCCATGTGGGAACCTGACATCGAGAACTCCAATTGCATAGTAGTCTGGGCAGACAACCCGCACAATACGCGCCCTACGATTGTTCAGCACATTGTCGAGGCGAGGAAAAGAGGGGCCAAGCTGATTGTCATTGACCCCAGACGGGTACCGATTGCCAGGCAGGCTGATATCCACCTCCAGCCAAGGCCGGCTACGGATGGGGCTTTTGCTCTGGCAATGCTGAACGTCATCGTTTCGGAGGGTCTGTATGACAGGGAATTCGTTGAAGGCTATGCTGTAGGCTTCGACAAGCTGGCGGATCACGTCAAGCAGTATCCCCCGGAATATGCCGAGCGAGTGACCGGGGTGCCAGCGGAGGATATCAGGCAAACGGCTCGAATGTATGCGACCACCAAGCCGGCCTGCATACCATTTGGCTTCAAGCTTTCTCAGAACCAGAGCGGTTTTCATACCACTCGTTGCGTGGGGATACTGCAGGCAATAACCGGAAATGTTGGCATACCAGGAGGATCGCGGAGAAAGACATACGTACGTCAGAGGCCGCTCAGGCTTCCGGAACTCATGGGAGAGACAAAGCATGTCGGAGCGGCCAAATATCCGATATGGGAAGCCTATGGCATGACCAACGCCGGCTGCATGACCAACTGGGGAGACCTGGTGTTGAAGGGTGGACCGCACAGGCTCAGAACGGTGATCGTACAAGGGGCCAATCCTGTGGTGACCTGGCCCAACACTCCGAAGGTTACCAAGGCATTCGACAACCTTGAGTTTGTCGTGGTTATGGACATATTCATGACAGAGACGGCCCAAAAGGCTGACATCGTGCTGCCGGCTTGCACATTCCTGGAGAAGCTGAGCCTGGCTATTGAATCCGCGATAATGCTACGCCGACCGGTGATACAACCGCTGTTCGAGAGTTGGTCTGACTGCAAGTTCCGGCTCCAACTAGCCAAGAGAATGGGATATGAGGAGTACTTCCCCTGGAAGGACGATGAAGAGGTCGTAGATTACTCCCTTGAGCCGTCCGGCTGGAGCGTCAAGCGCGTTGAGGCCGAGAACCCCAGCGCCATACTTCTGGGCATGATGCACCCCGGCGTCCATGAGTACAAAGTAAGAGGCTTTCGTACACCGTCGGGCAAAGCCGAGCTGTATTGTCAGCGACTGAAGGAGTTGGGCTATGATCCATTGCCCACCTTTCAGGAGCCGTCGGAGAGCCCTGCCAGTACTCCGGAACTGGCCAAGGAGTATCCCGTGACTCTAGCTACCGGGACAAGGGAGTTGGAATTCTGGCATACGCAGCATCACCGTTTGTCCAAGCTGCACCGCAGAAATCCGGAGCCCAGGGCGGAGCTTCATCCCGAAACCGCCGCGAAATACGGCATCGGCGATGGCGATATGATGATAGTCGAGAATAGGATAGGGAGCATAGAAATCAAGGCCAGGGTCACGGAGGACATACTTCCCGACACCGTGTCTGTGCCTCATGCCTGGGCAGAGGCCTGCGAGAACATGCTGGTCGACGATACGCCTGCCGACCCGATATCCGGTTTCGTGGCCTTCAGCGGACCGCTGTGCAGAATTAGGAAGAAGACACTGGCGTAACAGGTCGGTAGGAGGTCGCCTCAGGCGACTGGCTCGGAATTCTTGAGAACAGGGGGAGCCGGATTGAAAATGAAGGCCTTGGAGGAATTGGCTGATTTGTCTAACACCGTTTTTAATCCAGCTATGAAGAGCTGGAAAGAGAAAGGGAACCAGGTAGTCGGGTTTTTCTGCTCGTATGTACCTGAGGAAATTCTCTATGCCGCCGACATACTCCCTTACCGGGTAAGACCCACGGGCTGTGCAGAGACCACATCGGCAGACGTGTACCTCAGTCATGTTAACTGTACCTACGTGCGTTCCTGTTTGCAGTTTGCGCTTGAAGGCAGGTACAAGTTTCTTGACGGACTCGTTTTCTGCAATAGCTGTGATCATGTCCGTCGTTTGTACGATCTCTGGAGAGAAACGACAGATCACCCACCGTTCACGTATCTCATCCAGGTGCCTCACATGAGTAGTGCTGAAGCAGTCGCTTTCTATCGAGACGATATCGCCAACTTCAAAGAAAATGTGGAGAAGTCTTATGGGGTGCAAATTACAGAAGACAGCTTGAACAACGCTATAAAGGTTTACAACGAAACCAGGAGCCTGCTGAGAAAACTGTACGAGCTTAGACGGGGTGAGAGCCCGCCTCTTACAGGAGCGGAAAGCTTGAAGGTTGTCCTGGCAGGTACCGCGGCTCCCAAAGACCAATACAATCAGTTGTTGAAGAGGTTATTGGCAGAACTAGGTGAAAGGCGAGGAATATCTGACTACCGGGCCAGGTTAATGATAGTTGGTAGTCTCTACGATGATCCGGCCCACACCCAAATAATAGAGGATCTTGGTGGGCTAGTAGTTACGGATACTCTTTGCTTTGGAAGTAGATACTTCTGGGAACCGGTCGAAAACGGGCACGATTCGTTACTCAGTCTGGCCAAATCTTATCTAAATCGCCCATCTTGCGCCAGAATGACTGATGCCCTTGTTGAAAGAGGCGATTTCGTGGGGGAGATGGCTGAGAAGTTCAAAGTTGATGGCGTTGTCTTCCAGAGGATCAGATACTGTGACCTTTGGGGAGGTGAACTTTTCTATCTACGGGGCAGACTGAGAGAATTAGGCATACCTTTGTTAAGCCTTGAAAGGGAATATGCGCTGGGTGGTGCAGGACAACTTAGAACTAGGGTTCAGGCTTTCCTGGAAAGGATAGGGGGGTGAAAACATGGCGGAGAAAAGGAATCTAGTTAAGGATACATCAGATCAATATGTCGCCATAAGGGATCATGTTGCGGAGAAGTACCCTGAGCAGAGATGGAGATATGAGGCAATAGCGAATTACTATGAGAGGGTATCCAAAGCGAAACAAAGAGGGGAAGAACTGGCCTGGGTTAATTTTGCCACCATTCCAGAAGTGTTTTGGGCCATGGATGTAATACCAATCTCGATGGATGGCATGAGCGGAATGGCAGCCTCATCCCCTGAGGGTGCAAGTGAGTATATCGACCTGGCTGAGGAGCACATTCCTGACTATATATGCGCCACCAACAAAATTTCTATGGGGGCTGTTATGGCTGGGGCCATGCCTGTTCCAGATATGCTGGTGCACCCATCAGCTCCTTGTGACTCTGCTTTGACGGCATATCCACTTATGGCTGAACATTTTGGCATCCCTTATTTCTGCATTGATGTGCCGTATTTTAGGGACGAGCGCTGTTATCAATATCTGACGGGTGAACTAAGGAGACTGATATCGTTCCTGGAGGAGAGAACAAAACGAAAACTAGACATCGATAAACTAAAACAAGTTATGGAATACTCCAATCGTGCTCACGAATATAAGCAGAAGGTCAATCAATTGATGCAAGCTGTCCCTTGCCCTATCCGAAGTATAGATATAATCTTGGATTTCAATGCAGTCACTTGCTTAGCTGGGACTCCCGAACTTGTAGATTATCTTGAAACAAGGTATGAAATAACAAAAGATAAAGTGAGCAAGAAACAGGGACATTTGGCCCAAGAAAACTTCAGACTCCTTTGGGTTTATGCCATGCCAGTATTCGATTGGTCTCTGTATAGTTGGTTAGAACACGAATATGGAGCAATATCAATATCGGCCCTAAATGTTTTTGATGTCAACCCCACGGAAGATATTTCGGATACCGACAAGATATTAAGGGGTATGGCAGAAAAAGTGACCGCTGTTCCGATGCTGAGGGAATGCGGGGGCCCTTGGGAGTACTATATCAATAGGCTACTGGGCCTATGCAGAGATTACAAGGCAGATGCCGCCGTCTTTGGAGGACATATCGGTTGTAAGCATACTTGGGCCATTGCCAAACTGATAAAAGATAGGCTATATGATGAACTAGGGATCCCAACATTGACTATTGAAATGGATGTCTTTGATCCAAGGGTCGCCTCTTTAGACACTGTTAAGGCCAAACTTGATGATTTCTTTGAGCTGATTTTGCGGAAGTAATGGGAAACGTGTTGCGGGAGCCATAGGGGCGGCTCTTGAAGCAAAAGAAAGGTTGGCAAAACACCGTGCATGAGACTAACAGCGTGGAGAAGTCGTCCTTGCCAAAGGGAGGAAGGAAGGTAGCCATAACTGGCAAAGGTGGCAGTGGCAAAACAGTCCTGACCGCCATAATGACGGGGCTCCTGGCCAGAAATGAGAACCTCAGGATTTTGGCCATCGATGCAGATTCTGCTGTGAGCCTGCCCTACGCGCTGGGGGTAAAGATCAATAACACCGTGTCCGAGATTCGACGCCAAATGATTGAAGATCCGCAAGCCAGGGCTCAGATGGAAAGCAAACATATTCGCATGGTAATGGCGGATATTCTTGAGGCAGGGAACGGGTTCCACTTACTGGTGATGGGTCGGCCTGAAGGACCGGGATGTTATTGCTCCACTAATGACCTCCTAAGGTATGGGATAGAAGGCCTCGCACGAGAGTTCGATATGACTCTCATTGATTGCGAAGCGGGACCTGAGCAAGTCAACAGAAGAGTAGTGCAAGGGGTAGATGTCCTGGTAATCGTTACCGATGCCTCAATCAGAGGTATTCAAGTTGCCGGCACAATAAGAGAAGTGATGCAAAGAGATGAAGCTATGAAGTCCACCCAGACCGGTCTGGTCATCAATAGATTGAAAGGGGATGACAGGCCGATAACAGAAATTGCCAGAGAACGAGGCCTGGAGGTTCTGGGTTGTATTCCGGAGGATGAAAACATAACCGAATATGATTCGGTTGGTAAGCCAATAATTGACCTTCCCGATACCTCACCAAGCGTGATAGCTGTTCAGGAGATACTAAAAAGAATAGGCCCCCTGGTCTCTTAATCGTCATGGCTATTGTCTTGTTACATATTATATTCCTGACCCTATGCAACCCCAATGATAGGAAGGGAGAATCAGCATGAATTTTGGCTTCTCTGAAGAGCAACTAAGGTTCAGGCAAGAAGTCACGGATTTCTGTCTGAAGGCGCCGAGATACAAACCCGTTGATCCAACAGAAGAGTCCTTTTTTTCTCCCGAATATTGGCGTGACCTGGCCGCCACGGGATGGATAGGTTTGCACTGGCCCAAGCAGTATGGTGGTCAGGGCCGCAGTTGGGTGGAGTTGGCCATCTTCAATGAGCAGATGGGTTATCATCGAGCCCCAATGGGCGATGTCTACTATGGAACCGTCGGCCTCTTTGGGGATTTTTGCTGCTCCTATGGCACCGAAGAGCAGAAAAGAGACTACCTGCCAAGAATAGCCAGGGGCGAGATAAGATTCGCTCGGGCCTACACGGAACCTCAAGCTGGCTATGACCTTGTCTCGATCCAGACCTACGCCAGGGCCGATGGGAACGACTACATCATTAGTGGTCACAAGCACTTCATCACCGGTGCTAATGTGGCCGACTACCTGTTTTTGATGGCCAGGACCGACCCTGACGCTCCCAAAGGGAAGGGGATCAGCTTCTTTGTCGTAGACACGAAGACGCCCGGGATCACCGTGTCTCCGATGTGGTCGGTAGCCATGAGAACCAATGAGGTTTTCCTTGATGATGTCAGGGTGCCTGGGGAGAATTTGATAGGGGAAAAGGGTTGGGCTTTTGAGTACATTGATAAGGACCCCCACTTCCGCTACGAGACGAGCTTGGGCTTTGATCTAGGCAGTACGTGTCGACTATTTGAGCGGGTCGTCCGTTATGTAAAAGAGGATGATAAACAGGGCTTGAGCAAGAGTGCCCAGGTTCGCCAGAGGCTGGCCGAGATAGCTGTCCTCGTCGAGGTGTCGCGACTGATGACCTACCGGGTGGCTTGGATGAGGAGCGAAGGTCTTTTCCCACGACATGAGATATACGTGCAGAAGTTTTGCCAGTCGGAATTGGATCAAAGGCTAGCCAACATTACTACCGAGATGCTGGGGCTTTTGGGACAGCTCGACATGGGTTCCAAGTATGCCCCTTTGAGAGGCATGATGCCGATCTACTTGAGAGTCAGTCTTATCAGTTTCCTTCCAGGTGGCCCTGAAATCTTGAGAAACGCCATTGCCCGAAAAGGGTTGGGGTTGCCGGGGTAGGTCGGCGATAGGTCAGAAACCAGAAGAGAGGAGGGAAAGCGATGTACAAGGTAGAGAGTCTGGGGGTGGAGGAGGCGAAGACGGCGGTAGAAGCCATGCTCCAGGAGGCTCTGAAGCAGCCAGGCCAGCCAGTGTCGATGGCTGTAGTAGACAATCGGGGTGACCTCATCTGTTACGCCAGAATGGATGGGGCTAACCGGTTCAATCAGCTGATGGCCATAAGGAAGGCTGCTACTTCGGTGCAAATAGGGATAGATACTTTGATCTTTAAGGAGGCACTGCCGGCGCTCAATATGAGCATCGGCGACTTCGGCAGCACTGATATAACCACAGTGCAGGGCGGGGTATGCGTTAGAAAGCCAGACACGGGGGCTGTCCTCGGTGGTATTGGTGTCAGCGGGCGTATGGCGAATGAGGACGAGGCACTGGCGCGCGTCGGGGCGAACGCAGTGACGAACCTCTAGACGGCGCAGTCCGGATGGGCTTACTAGAGATACCGGGTTGGGGGCAAAGGCTGTCCCGAAGCCAATTCCGTAAGTCTCCTCGGGCGACTTAGTCGGTCCCACAAAGCCTTCGATGGGGCATTGCCAGCGATGTGTGCACTTAGGGGGTATCAGGTCGGGAACCTGATACCCACCGAAGCTTTGGTTCCAGTCCTGATAAGTAAGACATAAACGGGGAGGATGATATGCGGCTGAAAGTGAAACCGGTGTTTGTTGTTGGGCCAGGGCCGGCGATATTCTGCCAGCCGGACGGTGCGCTGCAGGTAATCAGTGATGTCGAGGTCATAAAGTCCAGGGCTGATGGCTTGGTTCAGCAATTCAAGGACAGGCTGAAGTCGAACACAGCCCTGGCGGAACCTGCCCTGGTGCGAGAAGACGCTGACTTCGTCAAACTGGGAAAGGATGCGCTTGAGGTCGACGCCTTCCTGGTCTATCTTCTGGGGCACATGCCCCTAGAAAGGCTCCTGGATTTGGGGATACCGCTGATCGTCTTCGGCGGAGAACATACGCCGATGCAGGCGCTATATGCCTTTCCCATCGAGGAGAGGGATTACCGCACCAATGTAACCCTGGCCCTCGATTTCAAGGACATCGAGGATCAGATTCGGCTTCTGGGAGTAATGAAGAGGCTAAAGAATACCACAATCGCCTTGATCGGTTTTCCGTGGCCCACATATTCCAATTGGCAACACTTTCCCGATCCCGAGGCTATGAGGCGCAGGCTGGGGGTGAACATCTCCCCTGTGGAGAGCAAGAGGTACTTAGAGGAACTGAGTGGGATCGAAGAGGCCAAGGCGGAAGCTGTAGCTCAGGAGTGGATGGCCAAGGCCCAGGAAGTGGTTGAGCCGTCCTCGGTTGAGGTCACAGAAGCAGCCAAAGTATACCTGGCTATTGACAAGGTCTTAAAGGAGGCCACAGCCCAGGCAGCGGCATTTAATTGCGTCGAGTTAGTGTTTGTCCGTGGGTCGACCCCACCCTGCTTTGCCTTACCCATGCTTCGGGATGAGGGTATCCCAGTAGCTTGCGAGGCGGACGTTAGCGCCCTGCTGACCATGCTGATGTTAGGCTGCATAGCGGAGAAACCGGCCTTTATGGGGAACATCGTGGGCGCAGTCCCAGAAGACAACCTGGTGAAGGTCTCCCACTGCGCTATGCCAACCAAAATGGCCGGTTTTGCTCAGCCTCCCAGACCCTACCGATTGCGAAACTTTGCTCACGGCGAGGGCGGCGTCACCGCTTATGTTGACCTGGATAAGGGACAGGAGGTAACACTCGCCAGGATAGCAAGGAACCTGGATGGAATGCTGGCGCTCAGGGGGGAAATTGTTGACTGCCGTGACACAGCAACTTGCCGAAACACCGTTACCCTGCGAGTAAACGACGCCAGGGAATTCTTCCACCAGGCTACTGGAAATCACCACGTTCTAGTATACGGCAACTACATTCGAGAGCTTAGGGGGCTGAGTCGAGCGCTAGGCATAGACCTGGTCGAGGTATAGATTACGACGGCAACAATGAACAGAAGGGAGGCTGGTCATGCCAGAGTTGGACGATTACAGCGGCCCGTTCAAGCCTGACCTGAGATTCGAGGATTTCTCCAAGGAGTTCCTCCTCAAGCTGATACATTCATGGCAGTACGCATGGCTTCACATGGCTGGGGCCTGGTACGACGCCATCAGCAAGAGATGGGGCGCTGAGGCGGCAAACGACTGTAACCTGGAAGTGTGGCTAAGAATAGGTGAGCGTGTAGTTCCCAGGTACGCCAAGATAGCAAATATCCCCGAAATAGATACCGTCCTTGATGCCCTGAAGGTTCAGCAGTTGCCTCTGGACAACATTATAGGCGGACTATTCCAGCCGGAGTATGACATAAAAAGTCCCAATCATGTAATAATGACTTTCCGCAGGTGCAAGACCCTGGAGGTCTTTGAGAGGGATTCACCGGAACGAATAGAACACGTATGTCATGTACTGGAACCGGCCGTCTTTCAGAGTTATTGCATTAACTCCGACATAAAGCTAACGCCTTTGAAGTTGCCTCCCCGAAAGAGCCCGGAGGAAATTGCCTGCCAGTGGGAGCTCAGGCTAGAGGAATAGCGGCTCTCAAAAGCGGCGATTCTTGTTCCTGCCATAGGCGGGTGCTCCGCCCGGCAGAGGCGAATCTTGGATCACCCGCCCCGGTTGGTAGGGGACAGAGCCCTCGCCAGAGTCGCCTATGGAGACCTACCCTATGCTGGGTATCAGATGATACGCCTGATAGCCATAAGGAGAGTCTCAGTAAACCTGGGTCACGTCGGGGACCTGACACCCACCGATGGTGAATTCAACAATGCCGGGACAGGTCTTCTGAGCTGTTGGGATCTGGCGGATAGACCTGAAGGTCTGTCCCTACTTTTTCTTGGGTAGGCTGACCGACATCGGTCAGCCTACCCCGATGTTGCACTTGATCCCCTTGCAGTTTCATGTAGGGGCGGACGTCTCTGTCCGCCCTCCCTTCGGGGCGACGTGGAGTTCGCCCCCTACTGTTCTCAATGCGTATTCACGGGTCGGGAGCTGGCTATTTGCCCGTGAAATCGGGTTGGCGTTTCTCCAGAAATGCGTTCACGCCCTCCTGAAAATCCTTCGATTGGATACACAGGGCCTGCCCCCAACTTTCCAATTCCATGGTGCTTGCCAGGTCCGTACTCAATCCGCGGTGGATAATCGCCTTGGAAAGGCCGATAGCCTTGGTAGCTCCCGACGCCAGACGTTTAGCCAAGGTCGTGGCTTCCTCGTCAAGGCTGTCGGCCGGTACCACCCTGTTCACCAGTCCGATTCGCTCCGCCTCTTTGGCATCGATCATATCTGCGGTGAAGATGAGCTCCTTGGCCTTGCGAAGACCTACCGTTCGCGGCAGAAGATAATTTATCCCAACGTCCGGAACCAGGCCACGGCGAGCGTACACCACGGAGAACCTGGCGGCATCAGAGGCAATTACTATGTCACAAGACAAGACCAGGGCAAAGCCGCCTCCGGTGGCAACTCCATTTACGGCACCAATCACCGGTTTCTCCATATTGAGGATGGCAAGATACACGTCATTCATATCAGCGACCCTTTCCTTGACTACGAAAAGGAACTCACTGAGGTCATGCTGCCACTGGCCGCTGATCTCATAGCCGGCGCAGAAGGCCCGACCGGTGGCGCGCAGAAGAACAGCCCGTATCCGGTCATCGCTTCCCAGTGTGTCCATAATGTGACGAATTTCCGAGGCCATAGTGTCGTTGATTGTGTTCATGGCTTGTGGCCGATTCAAGGTTATTGTTGCCAGCCCGTCTTCCTCGGTGACGAGTAGCGTTTCCAAATGGGTTTCCTTTTCAACCATTTCGTACCTCCTATCAGTTCAAGGTATTGGGTACAACGCTGGCGAGTTCCATTAAGCCGCCAGTGGCATCGTCTGGAACCGTTCGGACATCACCCATAAACCTCGAAGGAGCATCGGCTTCAGTAGTTATCGCCGCCTCTGTCATCGTGCCAGCTATCTCAACAGGAGAGAAACCGAGGACCTCTTTGTAGACGAATTGGTTATGCTACCCCAAGCATGGGGCAAGTCTTTATCGGCCGATTCTTCTTGCCCGGTTTTCAGGATACGACGCTGAAGTGGTCAATATCGAGTATGCTTGCCTCCCTGTTTTCCTTGAAGACCGCCCGTACTCGCAGACCTATCTTCAGCTTGGACGGGTCGGCTTCGTCTACGAAGTGGCAAATGCCGGTATCTGCTCCATCCAGCTTGATAATGCCAATAGTGTAGGGCGTATTCTTCGGCTGATAGAAATCGGAGTACTGTTGGTTCACTACTGTGTAGGTAGTAACCGTGCCCTCGTTGCTCACCTCAACCCACTCTTCCATTTGACTGTAGCATTTGGAGCAGACTAGCTTCGGCGGCACGTACACTATGCCGCACTTGGGGCACTTGAGCCCCATTATGCGTTGATTATCCCTGAGCTCGATAAGGAATCTGGTACCGGTCCTCCCGGCGCATGACCAGACCGGCAGGTCGAGGCGGTCACTCATAATGTAAGGCTGCATCATCTCTATCTCCTTTCACGGCGGGTGCGCTCGTCCATTTTCAGCCCTTCTTCAGAGGCTCATCCCACAGGATATTGAAATACTTAATGTCTTCCTTCTCACCCACCCGTTCCTTGATGGGTTTCAATTCCATCTCGAGGCGCAGCCCCCTTTGGAGCTTGCGCTCTTCCTCGGATTCGGGCCGCACGTTGAGATAATGGTACATGGCCACCCCCTCGTCCAGCCAGGCCACGCAGTGCAGGTATTCATCAGGTTCTGTCCGGCCGAGAAGATCCATCTGGGGGGTGACGATCTTGTACCAGCTATCCAGGTATCCTTTGCCGCTCAACTCCTCCCAGTCCTGTGGAAATTCAGACAGTTTGACATGGCATGGGGCACACATAATGGTGGGGGGGACGTGCAGAGACTGGCATTTGGGGCACCTGACCCCCCAGAGCTTTCCCTTGTCCCTCAGTTCGGTGTAGAATTTGGCGAGGTACGGTCCTGCGGCGAACCTGTAATCAATCGTCAGCCTGTTTTCTACTCTTATCAGTTCCTCTTTTTTCTTTTCTTGTGTCATTTTGAATCTCCTTGGCGGTAGAGTTATCTATTAGTCAAGCGTATTGCTCAGTAGGTGAGCCACTGTCCAGCTAAAACCACCCCAGCCGGTGCTGAAAGCCAGATGGGGTTTTCTGGTTATCTGGTGCTCACCGGCGTCCTCGCGGAGTTGCAGGGCGCACTCGAGCGGCCGGAGCACCCCGGTGGAGGCGATGGCGTTGGTAGCCAGGACTCCTCCTGACGGATTTACGGGGAACTCACCCTCCATGTCGAAGACCCCCTTCTCTTCCAGCTTCCATGCCTCCCCGTCCTCACACAAGCGGTATGACTCGATCCACAGCAGTTCGCCATAGGTAGAAGGGGTATATAGCTCGGCAACGCTTATGTCTCGCCGGGGGTTGGTTATCCCGTTCCTCTTGAAGAGTATGGTGGCTGCCTCAGTGAGGCTGGTGGTGGGTACGAGTGGCGCTCCGTAGGTCTCCTGGGAGCCGCTGTTGTGGGCAACTTCCCAGTCTTTCACCCACACCGGCTTGTTGGTTATTTTTCGCGCCCTTTCCTCAGGGGCGATGATCATTGCGGCAGCCCCTTCCGAGGTGGGGCACATATCCAGATACCTCAGTGGTGTCAGCAGATATGGTGACTCCAATATCTGGTCGATGCTTTGCAGCCCGATCTTAAGGTGGGCCCAGGGGTTTCGGCAGGCATTCTTGTCAGCACGGAGACGCACCATAGCCGCATGCTCTTCCCTACAGCCTGACTGTAGCATGTAATTGAAGGCAAATTGGGCAAAGACGCCTACGGCAGCGCGCATCAGTGACCGGCCAATAATTGGGTCGCCAGTTAGTCTTATTGCTGCCCTGCTGTCAGCCTCGCTCTGTTTCTCGAAGCCTAGTGCCAGCACGTGGTTGAACAGCCCTGATGCGGCGTACTCAAAGCCGGTGGAGGCAACAGTGGCGCCAACGGTGCCACCAGTGGCTACGTGTACACCGCTCCTCAAGTAGCCGCCTATGTGGTCCATTTGCCACATTTCCGTCATGGAGCGATTCTCGAAGAACTCCATGTTGCCCACGACTACGGCGTCAATGTCTTTAAACTCCAGGTTGGCATCTTCGAGAGCCGCTTTGGCTGCCTCGTAGCACAGCTCAGGAATATTGACATCTGGTCGCCTTGTCCGGTGGTATGTCCTGCCAAGTCCTACTATGGCTACTCTTCTCTTACCCATTTGGACGCCTCCCTCAAAAACCTTTTTCCAGTATCAGTACACAGTGCTCCTGCCCACAGGGCCCGTTTGTGCCGTGGGCCAGCGCCCGGCGGGCTCCGTCTATTTGCCTTTCTCCGGCCTCTTCCCTAAGTTGCAGTGCTCCCTCGACCACTCTTACCATTCCGGCCACCAATCGGGGATTGCCGGAAAGCACTCCCCCCGATGGGTTTACGGGGATTCCCCCGCCCATTTGTGTCGCTCCGGAATCAAGCAGCTTGCCGCCCTCCCCCGGCTGGCAGAGTCCCAGCCCCTCCGTCCAGAGCAGTTCCTCGTAAGCATGGTGCTCCGAGACCTCCGCAAGGTCGAGTTCCTTGGCTGGGTCAGCAATTTCGGCCATCTTGTAGGCTTGCTTTGCCGCTTCCTGCAAAGACAGGGACTCAGCGAGTTCCCGGTCGCCGAGGAAATGGACATCGTAGCTCTGTCCCATACCTGTGATCCACACTGGTCTGTCGGTCAATTTCTTGGCCTTTTCCTCTGTGGCCAGGATCAGTGTGCAGGCCCCGTCACATACGGGTCTGATTTCCTGGGAGGTAATAGGATAAGCCTTCATTGGGGCGTTCATCACCTCCTCTAATCCCAGATCTGCACTGAATCTGACGTTGGGGTTCCTTAATCCGTTCTTGCGATTCTTGACCACCACCCCAGCGCATTGCTCTCGGGAAATGCCACACTTGTGCATGTACCGCGTCTGCTGCAGAGCAGCGGCCTGGGCGAAATCCAGCCCCAGCTTTTGATGAAAGATAGGCTCGAAGCAGAAGTTGTCCACTATTGACTGGTTAGTGTTGGATTCCTTGCAGCATGACGTCACCAGAATGACATCGTATTTCCCGGAGAGAATCTGTATCATGGCAAAAGCTACTGCGTTGGCGCCCTCCGTACTTACCTTTACCTCGCACCTCAGGTGAGACCCGGCCACATCACCGTGACTTACATTGCTGATGGCCCTCCCCTCCATGATCCAGTTGCTACAGCTTACTGTGGAGTCTATACCTGTGCCATCCTTGGCCCAGTTAAGTCCCGTCTCTTCCAGTACCTTCTCGACCGTCTGAGACGTAAGCTCATGAGAGCGCCACCAGTCGTGTGCCGCCTCGTAGGATGTTTGAGCTACTGCTACTATGCCAACCCTTTCTCTCATGCGGAAGCCTCCTTCTGCTTTACGTTCTTGTTGGTACGTCCCAAAGACTAGGACAGACTGCCACCGTGCACTTATAGTGACAGTCCAGCCATCACAGCCTGGTGGCCTTGGACGTGGCACTTTATGCCACCCGGTTTACCAGGATTCGCCCTTTTTTCACTACCTTGCATACGGTTGTGGAGCTTCTGGCCGCTATTCTTATAAAGCCCTGTGGCAGAAAAGTCAAGCAGCCTGACTGTCAATCGCGTGGCCTCAGAGGCACATTGTGGTATAATCTGAGGCGGCTGGAATAGGTTCTCGGTGAAAGGGCCGGGTTCTGCCAGCAAGTTTTCCCCACTCATCAACACTGTCTAAAGCCAGGAGTGAGAAACCGATAAGCAAGTCGGGGATACCGTTGCTCTGACAAAGGAGGGTTGTGGATTTTGCCTTGACGGAGGACCAGCAGATATTTCAAAGGATGGTGAGAGACTTTGCTACCAATGAACTTGAGCCTGTAGCAGCACAAATTGATGAGGAAGAGAGGTTCCCCTCGGAGAACCTCAAGAAGATGGCTGAGCTTGGCCTTTTTGGCGTGACTATCCCCGAAGAATATGGAGGGAGTGGTGGAGACAGCATCCACCTGGCTATTGCTGCGGAGGAGGTATCCCGCGCCTGCGGTAGCACCAGCACTATCTATCTTGCCTCTCTATCACTGGCCTGCTACCCCATCTACCAGTTTGGCACAGAGGAGCAAAGGCGGCGCTTTGTAGTACCCCTGGCCAGGGGGGAGAAGCTGGCCTGCTTTGCCTTGACTGAATCAGGCGCTGGTAGCGATGCTGCTGCGGTACAGACCGCTGCTATCCCACGAGGCAATGGCTATGTTGTCGATGGGACCAAGACTTTCATTACCAATGGTGCTGAGGCTGACATAGCAGTGGTTTTTGCCACCGTAGACAAATCGCTGCGCCACAGAGGTATGGTTGCTCTGGTAGTAGAGAAGGGAGCCCCGGGTTTCTCGGTGGGCAAAAAGGAACGCAAATTGGGTATCAGGGGTTCCTCTACTGCGGAGCTGGTGTTCGAGGGTTGTCACGTACCAGTCGAAAACCGACTGGGCAATGAAGGTGACGGATTTAAGGTTGCCATGGGGGCGATAGATTCTAGCAGAATCACCGTAGCGGCTCAGGCGGTGGGCATCGCCCGTGCTGGCCTCGAGGCTTCGTTGAGCTATACCAAAGAACGCCAGCAATTTGGGCAAACCATTGCCAGCTTCCAGGGCGTACAGTGGATGCTAGCTGACATGGCCACGGCCATCGATGCTGCCCGGCTCCTTACCTATCGGGCAGCATACCTCAAGAATCAAGGACTGCCCTTCATTAAGGAAGCAGCCATGGCAAAACTCTTTGCTGCGGAAGCAGCGATGAATACTACAACCAAAGCGATCCAGCTTCACGGTGGCTATGGTTACATCAAGGATTACCCGGTAGAGCGCTACTTCCGAGATGCCAAGATAACCGAGATATACGAGGGGACCTCGGAGATGCAGCGGCTGACTATCGCCAGGCAACTGCTCGGTTGAGGCAAAGAGATATAGGTCTTGAAGAAATCCAAAAAAGGAGGCAACACGTGATCAAGAAGGTAAACCATATGGCTATCGCCGTAACCAACCTTGACGAAGCACTAGATTTATACAACAGGCTGTTCGGGCTCCGACCAGAAAAGGTTGAGACGGTGACTGAGCAGCGAGTCAAGGCTGCCATTCTCCCAGTAGGTGAAGGGAGTGAGATTGAACTGATACAACCTATCGATAGCGATAGTGGTGTAGCCAAGTTTCTGGAAAAACGAGGTGAAGGGGTTCATCACGTCGCTCTCGAGGTAGACGATATCGATCAGGAACTCAAGTCACTGGCTGCCAAAGGGGTGGAGCTGATAGACAAGGAGCCGAGGTCAGGTGTAGCAGGCAGGGTTGCCTTCCTGCATCCCAAGTCAACCAGGGGAATACTGATCGAGTTGGTTCAGAAGGTTTGACGGAAAGGAACGATTGGTTGTCGGAAGAGAAGATCCGCGTCCTGATAGCCAAACCAGGCTTGGATGGGCATGACCGCGGCGCCAAGATAGTTGCCCGTGCTTTGCGCGATGCCGGCATGGAGGTGATCTATACCGGACTTCGTCAAACACCTGAAATGATTGTCGAAGCTGCCCTCCAGGAGGATGTTGACGTAGTCGGCTTGAGCATTCTTTCAGGAGCACATACGGAGCTCTTCCCTATTATTACTGAACAGCTAAAAAGGGAAGGAATGAAGGATGTTCTTATCGTCGCCGGCGGCATCATACCAGAGGCGGATATCCCGGCCCTGCAGGAAATGGGGATAGAAGCTGTTTTTGGTCCTGGGACCATGACGCGGGATATTGCGGATTTTATCAACAAGGCGATGGCCGAGAGAAGGAAGTTCAAGCATTAGCTAGACCGCATCGCAGCTTCTCCGGCTCATCTTGTACCACGGATGGAAGCTTGTTATGCTCTCTGGGTAGCGCTTCCCGTATCTTGTGTTACCTATGGCCCTGAGATGGTCAGCAATCCTGCAGGGAAGCATAAAGTGCTCCTCAACATACCTTTTCGCCCTGGTTCCTATAAGCTCGGCTGCCAGGGGATTCCTTAACAGGAAAGCTACCCTTTCTGCGGTTTGTTTAGGGGCGTCACTAAAATAGCCGGTTTCCCCATCCCTGAGTTGCATAGGGATGCCGCCTACCGGACAGGCCAGAACAGGCTTCGCCTTGAACATGGCTTCAGTGACTGTAAGCCCAAAACCTTCCTTAATAGATGACTGCATTATCACCTGAGAAGCCCTCTGGAGTGCATTGATTTCCAGGTCACTCATTGGTGGCAAGTTGAGAACATGTATGTCTGGGTCGTTTTTTGTCTTTTCATAAATCTCTGAGAGGACCCTTACTCCCTCCGGATCGTCAGTAGCTGAGCCACCAGCCAATATGAGTTGACAATTCTCCTTTTTCCTCACCAGTCTATAGGTGTCGATGGTTCTCCCAATGCCTTTCCAGGGGTCAAACCTTCCGATTTGAGCGATGATAGGCAATCCGGGGTCTATTTGATACTTCTCCAGCACGGCGTTGATTTCCTCTGGCTTCAGTTCCCTGTTTTTTTCAGACAAAGGATCGATAAAAGGGGGAATGATGAACGTATACGAAGGCCAACGAGAAACAATATAGTGAGCTGCTGAGAATATGAGCGCATCGTAGTGCCTCACCCACAGACTCATAAACTCCCATAGAGCAGAGCCTTCTGTTAAGGTATCTTCTATATCTATATGGCATCTCCAAAACCAGGTTTCGCCCTCCTTTTTCAGGTAGGGAGCCAGGCCAAGGGGTTGAGGGTCATGAATAAACACAATGTCTGGATCCCAGTCAATGATATTCGCCTCTACATTGTCCTTTACGGTGGAGAAGTAAACGTCCTCCATTTCAGGGGTAAAGGAACCGCCTTTACCTTGGAGCAGATTGTGAATGCTTTTGGTCACTTCGAAGTAAGTTTCATTTCCTTTCATAACTTTCCATTCGTCTTCTATGCCAAGCTTGTTAAGGAAAGGGACCGAATTTTGAAGCATCTCGGCCACACCACCGCCCACAGCAGTCGAGTTGAGTTCCAGTATTTTGATCCCTTTTAGTTCTGCCGCCAGCGTCTCCAGTCCCTTTACCGCTTCCTCTCCTATGATGGGGGCATAGTCTTCCAACGAGTGGCCAGCAAAGGGGCAAGCGCCCTTCCGGCAACTATAAACTGTTCCATCTTCCAGAGGCAGCCGTGTTTCCTTGTCTTCCGGGCTGTGTTCCCTGCCGTTTGGATGGGCTTCATTCATAGTTCCTCCCCGTTTTCAAGTCGGGTGATTTCCCAGGGACTCCAGGTTCATTGAACCGATAGCAATAAAGAGCAGCAGGTATTCCCCTACTACCCTTCATTCGATATCGAGAGTGGCGTTATTTCGGTGGTAAGAGCCCCCCTTATTGTGTAGCTAGTGCTACGTTGCGCCAATGGGCGTCATATTCTCCATGCCTGGTGAGGCTCTTTCGAGGCGCTCCGCCAAATCGCCAAAGGATCCAGTATCCAGCATGTTGTCATTCCTGCGGAAGCAGGAGTCCATACTGGATAGCCCACACACGTCCCTAGATTCCCGCTTGCGCGGGAATGACATGAGTAGTTGCCCGAACTCGTGCAACCAAGCACTATCGTCCCTTAAACTCGGCTTTCCTCTTCTCCATGAATGCTGTGACTCCTTCCTTGTAGTCTTCTGTGCTGGTGCACACCTTTATGGCGTAGTTCTCATAGTCTAGAGCACCTTCTATATCGGATTCAAGGCCTTTATATACGCCGTACTTTGCCAGCTCCATGGGGATGGGTGGCCCGGCAGCCAGTTTCTCCGCCAGTTCCCTGGCCGTCCTCATCAGGTCATCATGAGGGACCACACGGCCCACCAGGCCAATTCGCAGCGCTTCTTGGGCATCGATGATGTCTCCGGTGTAGAACAGCTCCAGGGCCTTCTCTATTCCCACTATTTGAGGCAAAAGAAAAGTCGATGCACCGTCGGGAACGAGGCCTCTATTGATCCAGGCGCAGGTGAACCTGGCTTTGTCAGACGCTATCCTTATGTCACATGCGGTTATGAAAGATATCCCCATGCCTGCCGCCACACCGTTGATAGCAGCTATAGTGGGCACCCTGAGCTTCCTAAACAGGGCTACCTGTGAGCCCATTCGTCGAGTGAGGTCCCGGCGAGTTAGCTCCGGCACTTCTCCGGCGATAGCTGACGACATAACGCTGACATCCACACCGGCGCAAAAGGCGCGGTCCCCCGCTCCAGTGAGGACAAGCACTCTGATATCGTCGTCCTCGCCCACTTCGGTCAGCGCCGCCACGACCTCCTCTCTGGTCTCAAGGGTCATAGCATTCATTTTCTCGGGGCGATTCAGGGTCAAAGTGGCGATATGGTCTTTCTTCTCCAGGATGATATCCTTATACTGCACTTCTAACTGACCTCCCTCTGTTTCTCCATAGCTAAGTCACCAAGTATGATGGCTACAAGAATACTGACTGCCACCGCCGTTTGTCAATTTCTGGAGTACCCAAAGATTACCCACCTGTTGAGGTACATGAAGGGTATGTTGACCAGGCCAACCAGGTACTTAGTGAGAATCTGCCCTTCTATCAGGTCGGGCATTGGCTGCAAGCCCCAGAAGGCTATACTGATGAAGAGCAGCGTGTCGATAGTCAGCGCCGGGATGGAGCTGAACACGTTCCTCATCCAAAGGTGCCTGCCTTTGGTTTTCTTCCTAAATACGTCAAACACCCAGGCGTCAAAGTTCTCACTTACCAGAAAGGCAACCCAGGATGCTAGGGTGATGCGGGGGACCAGACTTATGATTGACTCCCAGGCTTCCTGGTCTTTCCAAAAAGGCGCCGGCGTTAGCTCTGTGCCCAGCCACAGGAAGAAAAGCAGCGCTAGCTGGGTGACGAAGGCAATGAATATCATCTTGTGGACTTCCGTCCGACCGAATCTTTCGTTGACGATGTCGGTGAAAAGGTAGGTGACGGAGTAAACTAGAACCGCAGCAGGAGCAGTCACGGTGATGAATGCCAGGTCATACTCTGCAATCTTAGCAGCCATTATTTGGCTGAGGGCGACAAACACCGCGTAAAGACCTACCAGCGCGTCAGGCCTGTCAAACCTCCTGGCATACCAAGCGCCAAACAGAGTGAAGCTCGTTATGCCGATTATCCACAATATGATCAGTACGAGTTCTGGTATGTGCTCCCTCCCTTTGCCGAACTAAAAGACAGAACCGAAACCAGGCATCCTCCTTAATGATTGTTTATAGCTTGCTTTGCGGGGAAAATCAATTGTCGTAGCTGAGGTTGGCCCCAACAAGAGCCGATCCCTGCCAGTTGTTGTGCGGAGACATCCGCAGTTCACAGTTGCTTGAAGTCGGTTCGAACCCCAAAATCAGCGATTATCGTCTTCTTCATAGGCGGGTGCTCTGCCACCCGCCCCCTTTGGTAGGGGACAGAGCCCTCGCCAGAGGCGAGTCGGCCGCCAGGGTCGGTCAACAGAGTCGCTCGGTAGAGTCGCCTGTGGAGACCTCTGGCGACCTCAGGAGACCTATGGAGACCTACCCTATGCTTGGGGGGATTTGAATCGCTACTCTCGGTTCGAGTTGATCCGGTTGGAAAGATGCACATTTTGTTGTATATTGTCGAATGTGGTTATTGCTACTTGATTCGGGGGTGTGAAGTGAAACGCTGTCTTATGTTCACTTTTTCTCCAGAGGTAGTCGCCGAGCCGATAATCCACAACGTTGGTGTGCAATTCAGGCTAGTGACTAATATCCGCCGGGCCGATATCGCTGAGGAGGGTGGCTGGGCAGTGCTGGACTTGGAGGGGGACGAAAAAGATATCGAGAACGGTATTGCCTGGGCAACTAGCAAAGGAGTGAGGATCGAGCCTGCTGATGACCTTGTCGAGGGCTGAGGCGGTCTCGTAGTCCTACGTGTCACTCCGGGCCCGTTTTAGGGATCAAAACCAGAGGTGAAAAAACGAATTTTGATCTTTGAATTCCTTTCGCCAGGCACCACAATTAAACGCCATCCCAGAGACTAGCCCTTAATTACTCCCACAGGGCCTGCCTTGACCACTTTGCGGCACAGTCCTGCTTTGTGGCATATGTCTACCACTTCGTCAATGTCTTTGTATGACTCCGAGGCTTCTTCAGCCAAGCTTCCCCTGCTCGCTGCTCTGACCAGGATTCCTCTTGACGCCAACTCTCTGGCCACCTGTGCATCTTGCAGGCTGCGCCTGGCAGCATGACGGCTCTTTACCCTGCCTGCCCCGTGACAAACAGAGCCGAAGGATTCCTTTATTGCCCCCTCGGTTCCCACTGCCACGTAGGAGTGGCGCCCCATATCTCCCGGGATAAGCACCGGCTGCCCTATTTTGGTGTACTTGGAAGGTATATCGGGGTGACCGGGAGGGAAAGCCCTTGTTGCCCCTTTGCGATGCACGCAAAGGTTGAGCCTCTTACCCTCCACTTCGTAGCTTTCTATTTTGGCTATGTTATGGGCTACGTCGTAGACCATTTCCAGCCCGATTTGCTCCAGTCTCTTACCAAAGACTCTAACAAAGCACTCCCTTGCCCAGTGAACAATGCACTGTCGATTAGCCCAGGCATAGTTGGCGGCACAGGCCATAGCAGCCAGATAGTCCTTCCCCTCTGGTGACTTCACCGGGGCGCAGGCCAGCTCCCGGTCAGGAAGGTTGATGTCGTACCTCTCTATCGCTTGTCGCAGTCCTCTGACATAATCATCGCATACCTGGTGACCCAGCCCCCGACTTCCGGTATGGATGAGGAACAAGACTTGCCCCACATCTTCGATGCCCATCGTCTTAGCTATGTCTGGTTCGTAAATCTCCTCCACTACCTCCACTTCGAGGAAGTGGTTCCCCGAGCCCAACGTTCCCGACTGGGGTGAACCGCGCTCCTTGGCCTTGAGGCTCACCTTTCCCGGGTCAGCTCCCTTGAGGCAACCCCCTTCTTCGGTCATCTCCAGGTCCTCCTCAGTGCCAAATCCCCGCTTCACCGCCCAGCGAGCCCCGGCAGATAGAATATCATCCATTTCTTTCTTGCCTACCCGTATTTTCCCCGTAGACCCAACTCCGGAGGGGACGTTAACGAAAAGCTCGGACAGCAGTTGTTCCATCTTAGCCCTTACCTCTGACTCATGGAGGTTAGTGCGCAGGAGCCTCACCCCGCAATTGATGTCGTAGCCTACGCCTCCTGGGGAGACTACCCCATCCTCTACCCTTGTAGCCGCTACTCCACCTATAGGAAATCCGTAGCCCCAGTGAATATCGGGCATAGCCAGAGAGTGTCCCACGATACCGGGCAGAAAAGCCACGTTGGCAACCTGCTCCGCAGCCTGTTCCTGCCGAATGCTTTGTAACATCCTCTCGTCGGCGTAGATAAGTCCAGGGACTCTCATGCCTGACTTATAGCTTCGAGGAATCTCCCAGCGGTAGTCATCGATCTTATTCAGCGGTCCGTCCCAGTATGCCATTTCCTCCCCCCTCTACGTGTCGAGAATTACCTGAATGCTGTATCCGTCGCCCTTCTCTATCTTCAGCATATGGTAAGTAGCTGCTTTGACCCCTGCCTTCAGGCCATGGCGCGACTTATCTATTGGCTCTCCATAGCAGTCGGCCTTAAGACTGGTTTCACCGAGCTGCAATATCTCAAATCTCTTAAAAACAGTCCTCTCTACGTCAAAAATGTAGAGGAGTTCATTTAGCCACGATATCACCAGGCTTTCCCTGTCCTCTGCCTCCACCTCTATGCGACGGCAGACCTCCTCTCTGACAGCTTCGAGGTCAGCTATCAAGTCAAACATGGCATAAGCCGCATTAGCAAAGGCTTCTTTTAGCTCCGCCCCATAAGCTATGATGCCTGCGTCAGCCGTGTGCTCAATAATATCGAATCTTTTCATCTTTCCCCAAGCTTCCTTCAGGCTACGGGATCTAAGAGGTGTCGGGCGTTGCTGCTCCCCTCATCATAAATTTTATGTCATGCGTTGTCAAAAAGGAAGGGGGTGTTTGCCGATGGTAGACAGTTCAACTGGCGGACTCAGCAATGTAAGGATAGGCCGGCGAGGTCAGGTCGGGGACCTGACACTCACCTCAGCTTGATCCATGGGTACATGTTCAAAGGCTCCACCTTCTAGGTGGCCTGTCATAGTCAAATGCAGAACTCTTTGCGAATCTCCTTCCCTGGCGGGAGAGGAGATTAAGAGGAGGGGGAATTCACCTCGCCACGGCGAGTCGCCTGCGGAGACCTCACCCTACCTCGCCACGGCGAGTCGCCTCTGGAGACCTCTCCCGTCAAGGGAGAGGGATTTGGGCAAAGCCGTATCGGAGACTCGCTATGGAGGGGCGGAGATGATAGAACAGAATCCACGGAATAAGGCCTGAATCACAAATCTTGTGGTAGCAATTCGGTTCTAGTATAATTTGCAAAAGACCACCCCTAAGGAGCGCCCGAAGGAGTTACCTTTCAACACTCACAGCAGCAAAGGACATGGTAGGTGACCACCGAGTAACTACTACCGACGATGTCGAGGTATCCACCTACCTCGAGATCGCTAAGGAAAAGGGCGGGGAGCAGCCCGTCCCCGAGGAAGGGCCTGCGCCCGGTGCCGAGCGTGAGGTGGTGGTGGTCATGGACTTCGGCTCCCAGTACAGCATGCTTATTGCCCGGCGGGTGCGTGAGTGTCAGGTATACTGCGAGATCGTACCTTATGATGCCCCCTGGGAGAGGGTGGCACCGCTGCGCCCCAAGGGCTTTATCCTGTCTGGCAGCCCAGCCAGTGTATATGACCCGGGAGCCCCCGTCGCTCCCAGCTATGTGTTTGAAGCCGGGGTGCCAGTGCTGGGCATATGCTATGGAATGCACGTTGTTGCCCAGCAACTGGGCGGCCGGGTAGCCGCCGGGGAAAAACGGGAGTACGGACATGCCAGCCTGCATCAAAGCCAGGATTCTCCCCTTTTCGCTTACCTCCCCTTCTCCATGCCGGTGTGGATGAGTCATGGTGACCAGGTTGCTGAGTTACCTCCTGGTTTTGCCACCCTTTGCTACACTGATAACTGTCCCATTGCCGTTATGGGCAATGACCGGGGTATCTTCGGGTTGCAGTTCCACCCTGAGGTAGTCCATACACCCGACGGCAAGACTATTCTGAAGAATTTCGTCTACAATATCTGCGGCTGTACCGGTAACTGGACCACAACCAACTTCATCAGCGAAACCATAGCCAACATCGAGGAACAGGTAGGCAAGGGGAGGGTTGTCTGTGCCCTCTCCGGAGGTGTTGATTCCTCTGTAGCTGCTACCCTGATCCATCAGGCGGTGGGAGACCAACTAACCTGCATCTTCGTTAACAACGGGCTTATGCGCCGGGAGGAACCGGAGCGAACCCTGAGTGCTTTCCGAAGGAACCTGAAGATGAACGTCGTCTACGCTGACGTCGCTGATAGATTCCTTAGTCGGCTAGAAGGAGTGATTGATCCTGAAACGAAGCGCCACGTGATAGGAGAGGAATTCATCCGGGTTTTTGAGGAGGAGGCAGCCCAAATAGGGAAGGTGGACTTCCTTGCCCAGGGGACCCTCTATCCTGATGTTATTGAAAGCGCTAACCCCGACGTCAAGGCTTCGGCAAGGATAAAATCCCATCATAATGTGGGCGGACTGCCAGCCACGATGTCCCTCAAATTGGTTGAACCTCTACGTTTCCTCTTCAAGGATGAGGCGCGGCAGGTAGGACTGGCTTTAGGCCTGCCCGAGGACATAATCTGGCGACAACCCTTTCCCGGACCGGGATTGTCAGTCCGCATTATTGGTGAGGTCACCAGGGAGCGTTTGGAGATCCTGAGGGGGGCCGATTGGATTGTAATGAGTGAAATTAAGAAGGCGGGACTATACCGGGAACTGTGGCAGAGCTTTGCCGTGCTCACCGGGGTTCAAAGCGTGGGAGTAATGGGCGACTACAGGACCTACGGTTATACGATTGCCTTGCGAGCGGTGACCAGTGAAGATGCCATGACGGCTAACTGGGCCCAGTTGCCCTACGACCTTCTGGCCCAAATCTCCAACCGCATCGTTAACGAAGTACCCGAGGTGAACCGGGTGGTCTATGATATATCCTCCAAGCCACCCGCCACCATTGAATGGGAGTAATGATAGATGAAGGGAGATGAGAGAATGGATAATCCTGAAGATGAAATCACTGAATTGGAAGAAAGGGAGATAGACCTGGAGATGCTGCGGGATGACCTGGTAGGAGAGTTGCAGGCTATCAATCAGTATCAGGATCATGTCGACTCGGTGGATAGTGAAGAGGCAAGGCGTGTACTAGAGCATATCAGGGATGACGAAAAGGAACATGTTGCCGAGCTGGTCAAGTTGATCCAGAAGCTCGACCCCACTCAGGCAGAGAAATTCAAGAAGGAGAAGCTATAGTTCTGGGTGGCCAGTGCTGTTCGAGAATGTAGGGACAGACCTTTAGGTCTGTCCGAGAAGGTCAGTAAGAACCCCCGTAGGGCAAGGGGCTCCAGTCCTGCCCAGAAAAGGTCCGGGACAGGGGTCCCCGACCCACGGAATCGGTTTTTGGGGAGTCTCTCTAGGTGTGTCCGTTGCTCGGACGGGTCTAAAGACCCGTCCCTACATTGTTACTCGAGCAGAGAAGTCCAGACAGGAAGCACCGTAGTTCGGAGTAGCTGATGCCACGCATGCAGAATAAAACAGTGAAACAGCCGCAGCGACCTGCCAAAAACAGCAATGGTATCAACGCCCTCTTTGAGCCCGGAAGCATAGCTGTAGTCGGCTCACTCAGAGAGGGGCGGTTTGGTGGCTACAGGGTCATATCACAACCGGTGGAGGAATAGTCTTGAAGGTAATGGTGGTTGGGGGCGGTGCTCGTGAGCATGCCCTGGTGTGGAAGATCAGACACAGCCCCAAGGTGGATGAGATTTACGTTGCCCCGGGAAATGCCGGAACGGAGGCTATTGCTCATAATTTGGACGTCTCTCCTACCGACGTGGAAGCCCTGGCCAGGGCGGCACAGCAGTATCACGTTGATCTAACCGTAGTTGGCCCCGAAGCCCCCCTCGCCTCAGGCATTGTTGACCTTTTTCAGAGTCTGGACCTGCCTGTTTTCGGCCCCACTAAAGCAGCCACACGGCTTGAATCAAGCAAAGTCTTCTCCAAGGAGTTGATGCAAAAGTATGGCATTCCCTGTGCTCAGGGTGCTGTTTTCTCTTCATATTCACCAGCCAGAGATTACGTGAAATCACGGCCCGCTCCAATAGTCATCAAAGCAGACGGGCTGGCGGCGGGCAAGGGAGTCACGGTGGCCGCCTCACAGGAGCAAGCCCTTGAGGCGCTGTCTGACGTCATGGACCGGAAGACTCTCGGCACTGCTGGCGACCAGGTGATCGTTGAGGAATGCCTCACCGGCAGGGAGGTAAGCTTGATTGCTTTCACTGATGGCAAGAGCGTCTCCCCGATGGTGCCCGCCTGTGACTATAAGCGAGTGTTCGATTCTGACCAGGGGCCTAACACCGGGGGTATGGGAAGCTATAGCCCCCCTGACTTCTTTGACCAGTCCAAGGTTGAGCAAGTGCAGCACACTATTCTGGAACCGGCAGTGCGCGCCATGGCTGAGGAGGGGGCAGTTTATAAGGGCGTCCTTTATGCCGGGCTGATTGCCACCTCTGATGGCCTCAAGGTTCTGGAGTTCAATGCCAGGTTTGGTGATCCCGAGACCCAGGCTATGATTCCCCGCCTTAAGACTGATCTGGTAGACATAATGCTGGCCATAACTGATGGCACGCTTGACAAGATGAAGATCGAGTGGATCGACGAAGCTTGTGTAGGCGTGGTGATGGCCTCAGCAGGCTACCCGGGAAGTTATAAGACGGGTTTCCCTATAACTGGCCTGGACAAGCTGGATGAGGGCATCCTCGTGTTCCACGCTGGAACTGCTACAAGGGAAGGGGTAGTCACCAGCGGCGGGAGGGTGCTTACCGTAGTAGCCAGGGGCGGCACACTGGTTGAGGCGCGGGCCAGGGTCTATGCCAATATTCCCCGTATCCACTTCGAAGGCTGCCACTATCGAAGAGATATTGCCGCTACGGATAGGGTTTAGAGGAGAACAAGAATAGATCGGTTCACCCCGTGTGGGTGGGGAATACGGGTCAGGTCAGGGACCTGACACCCACCTGATGGCCTGCTTCGATAAAGCCCAGTGTAGACACGCTACCACGCAAACGACCTAACGCTTCCACTCTGCCCTTGGTTTCAATCGCGCAAGCAACCGCTCCAACTCCTCGAATTCGCACCTCCATCGTTCCGCCGGGTCGCCGTGCATTGAGTAGTGGGTAATCTGAAAAAGCACCGGCGGAACGCGGTTCGATTTTGCCATCTTGAGTGCCACTACTGTTCTGAGAGTGTGCATCGCGTTTTTGCCAACTCCAACAGCAACCATTGGTTGGATGAGCTCAAGTTCGTCTATCAAGAAGCCAATACAGGCTTTAATGTCGTCATCGGTGTGCTTCCCGAGTCTATGCGGCTTCGGCCCACACTTGACAGTGTTGGTGACGTAGCAGTTCTGAAGACCATAGCACTTACGAATCTCGTGAAAGCGCCTGACTCGCGCAGATCCGTTGAAGCAAGGAAGCACTACTCCTGGTGGCATTTTCTTGCCGGACGGGCCAGGACTTTCGCACACAAAGACCACACGGCGATCGAGTTCACCTAGGAACATCGCCTTATTGTGCCATTCTTCTGCAGTTTCCTGGTTGGGCTCGAAGTAGTACGACCGAAAGCTGAGATGCGGGCATTTACCTTCTGTCTCTTTGCACTTTCGCAGCTTGTCGAACAGCTTACCAAATGGCCCTGACTTGTCTGTCGGATCCCATCTCATTGCCTCCATGGGTGCCCCCTTTCTACCTTTCAGTTATCGTGACTGCATCCTGGATCTCAGCGGTGTGAATGTAGGTGAAGGTTACCAGATGCCTAATTCCTAGTCAATAAGTTCTCTCCCCAATTGATTCCACGCCAGTCCCCCAACCTGCTCAACTAAAAGGCAAAGGCAAACTTGGCTGTAAGGCCGTCCTTTAGCCGCATCCCTAACGCCCTGTGGGTGTCAGGTGCCCCACCTGACCCGAAATAGCCGTGAGATGGACGTTGCTTCGCTCGACTTGCAACGGGAAACGGTGTGGATTCTGAGGTCGCCGTAGGCGACCTCAGAATGACAGGTAGCGAAGGGCTCAGAACGACACTGCGGATTGCTAAACGGCTTGCCCAGGAGCAACTTGACAGACTGCCCCGCAGGGTTCATACTTTGGTATGAATACGGTATGAAGGAGTGGTACTATGCCGAAGACAGCCAAGATTGCTATCAGCCTTCCCGAAGAAGTGCTTGCTGCCGTGGAACAGGCTCGAAAGGATAATGGAGAAAGCCGCAGTGAGTTCTTCCGCCGCGCCGCTGAGATGCTGCTGCGCCGCCTGCGCGAGCAGGAAATGAACCAGCAGTACATACGTGCTTACCAGCAGATGCCTGAGACGGAAGAAGAGGTCGAGGCGGCCCGCCGTGCCGCCAGCAGTATCCTGGCTGGGGAACCCTGGGAATGAGACGGGGTGAGATCTGGTGGGCGGAATTGGACCCGCCCGCAGGGCGCCGCCCAGTGGTGCTCCTATCTGGTGACGAGGCTTATGCCATCCGTTCTCTGGTTATCGTGGCGCCAATTACTACCCGCATCCGCCATATACCCTCCGAGGTGCTTTTGGGAACCGATGATAGTATGCCCCAGGACTGCGTTGCTAACCTGGACACTATTGCTACCATACCTAAGGACTGCCTGCGCAATCGACTGATTACCCTGAGTACGCAAAAGCTGAAGGAAATTGACGCCGCTACTCGGTTTGCTCTGGGTTTGGAGTAAGAAGGTATACCAGGATGGAGAAGCGTTCATTTCTGACCAGCAGCCCGTCGGCCACGCAAGACCTGGGCAGGAGAATAGGCGAGAAATTGGGCCCCGGGAGTGTTGTTGCCTTAATAGGGGAACTGGGCTCAGGCAAAACATGTTTTGCTAAAGGCCTGTGTGCCGGGCTGGGCATACCCCAGAGATACGTGAACAGCCCCACCTTTGCTTTCGTGAACGAATATGAAGGGAGACTTCTGGTACTCCACGTGGATTTGTACCGGCTTGACAGTGTGGACATGGCTCTCGATTTAGGGATAATGGATTATTTGCTACAGGCCAAATCAGGCGTGATGGTTATAGAGTGGGCAGAAAAGATGCTCGCTTTTCTCTCTGACAGCTATCTCGCGGTGCACTTCTCCGTCCTTTCCACCAGGAGGCGGGAGATCATGCTCACTGGTTTTGGAGAAGAGTTTTGTAAATTGCTTGGGGAGCTTGACGGGCCATGAGGGTACTATCTATTGATACCTCGGGTCGCTGGAATGCCATCGGCTTGATCGATGGTAATCAGGCATTGGGGGACTTGGTCTGGGAAGCCAGGGATAACTCGCTGCGGGACGTAATTCTTAATATCGACCTGGTGCTTGAAAGTGCCGGACTTACCCTTGCGGATGTCGATGGACTGGCGGTGGGAATAGGACCTGGGTCATGGACCGGGGTCAGGGTGGGGATAACCGTGGGGAAGATTCTGGCTTACGCCACAGACAAGCCGCTCTGTGGCATATCATCCCTGGATGCCCTGGCGTACCAGGGTAGAAATGTACCCACTCTACTTTGCCCCGTTGTTGAAGCTGGTAGAGGAAACGTCTACGCTGCCTTCTATCGGTCCCGGGGCGAAACTATTGCCAGACAGGGTGAGTATTATGCCGGCGACATAGAGGGACTGTTAAAGACCGTCAGAGAACCTGTCCTCTTTTTGGGAGATGCAGTGGAATTGCATCGCCAGGCGATATCCGAGGGACTTGGCTCCCTGGCCCATTACAGCAGCGCAGGAGACGACCAGAAAGGCGCCGCTATCGCTTTGCTGGCTTCTTATCGCTTTGAGAGGGGCGAAAGCGATGACGCTCTTTCTCTGGCGCCCCTGTACCTGAAGGAACCTCTGGCCCAAGCCTTATTGGCGCAGGAAAGAAAAGGACAAAAAACGGATTGAAATCGCTGATTCGGAGTGGAGAGCAAGGTGTTGACACTCGGCATTGAAACATCCTGTGACGAAACAGCGGCAGCTTTAGTGGCTGACGGAACTATTCTCTCCAACGTGGTTGCCTCGCAGATGGACTTGCATGCCAGGTTTGGTGGCATCGTGCCCGAATTGGCAGCCAGGAAACATGTCGAAGCCATCGGTTACGTTATCAAAGAAGCGGTTGATTCGGCCGGTAAGAAGCTGGCAGACGTGGAAGCCATCGCCGTTACTTCAAAATATGGCTTGATTGGTTCCCTCCTTGTCGGTGTGGCGGCAGCCAAATCTCTGGCCTACACCCTCAAGGTACCCCTGATTGGCATACACCATATCGAGGGACACATCTTCGCCAACATTATCAGCAATCCGAAAGTGCCGATGCCACACGTTTGTTTGACCGTTTCTGGCGGGCACACCATGCTTGTTTATGTTAAGGGTTTGTGCCAGTATGAAGTGCTGGGGAATACTCTGGATGATGCAGGGGGCGAAGCTTTTGACAAGATTGCCAAGTTCCTGGGGCTTGGTTTCCCCGGGGGGCCTGTCATCGATAAGCTGTCTGCGCAAGGCAACAGAGCAGCCTTCAATTTCCCCAGACCGTTGTGGCGTAGTAAGACACTGGACTTCAGCTTCAGCGGACTGAAGACAGCCGTAGTCAATATGTTTAAAGGCAAAGAGAGATCAACATTACCTGTCCCAGATATCGCCGCCAGTTTTCAGGAAGCAGTGGTAGACCATTTGGTTTCTAAGACGGTGCAAGCTGCCTGGCGAAAGGGCGTATCTGCCATCGGCGTCACTGGAGGCGTAGCCATGAATAGACGTCTGAGAGAGGTCTTCTCCGATGTTTCTCGCCAGGAAAGGTACAAGGTTTTCTTCACCCGGCCTGATCTGTGCAGCGACAACGCTGCTATGATAGCGACTGCCGGCGCTGCCAGGCTAGGATACGGGGACATCGCCGGGCTTGACCTCAGTGCCGTTCCTAACGCCCCTTTGGAGAGCGTGGCATGAGGCGTCAAACATCGGTGGTAGAGGTCAATCCGTCAAATCCTGAAAGGGAAGCTATTGCCAGAGCAGCCGAAATAATAAAGGCAGGTGGGTTGGTCGCCTTTCCCACAGAGACGGTATACGGGCTGGGAGCAGATGCCTTGAATCCTGAGGCAGTAAAGGGAATCTTCGTTGCCAAGGGAAGACCCCTGGATAACCCGATAATAGTCCATGTAGCTGGACTGGAACATCTGGAAATCCTTGCCGAGAGCATTATGGCGGGAGCAGTTGCGCTTGCGGAGAGGTTCTGGCCCGGTCCCCTGACGCTCATCTTGAATAAGTCGGCCAAGGTCCCCGACAATGTCAGTGCCGGGCGGGAGACGGTAGCCGTCAGGATGCCCAGGAACAATGTAGCCCTGGCACTGATAAGAGCCTCCGGTGTTCCCATTGCTGCTCCCAGTGCTAACCTCTCAGGGCGTCCCAGCGGCACCACCGGGGCGCACGTCTTCCAGGACCTGGCGGGAAAGATCGATCTGGTTCTCGATGCTGGTCCTGTGGAGATAGGAGTGGAGTCTACAGTGCTGGACATCTCCACCCGGCCGCCTACCATACTGAGACCTGGGGCAGTGACGGTGGAAGAACTGGAGCGCATCATTGGCCAGGTGGTTCTCGGCAAGCAGGGAGAGCTTCTGAGACGCTCGCCAGGCACCCGCTATCGACACTACAGCCCCAAGGCGAGGGTTACTCTGGTGAAAGAGACAGACAGGGAGATGGTTGACCGGTTGGTTGAGAAATGCCGTAACCGGGGGAGAAGAGTGGGCATAATCACCCGCCGCCCTGATTTTCGTCAGAGCAGCGAAGGGGTCATTGTCAAGGTCATGCCCCAGGAGCTTGAAGAGTATGCCAGGCAGATGTTTGCCGTTATTAGAGAGCTGGACAGGGAGGGGGTAGACGAGATTATAGTGGAAGAGGTTGAGGAGAGGGGAATTGGGACAGCCATAATGGATCGCTTGAGGAAGGCAGCCTGGGGCAAATGAGACATGCGGCAAAACGCTCATATGATGTGATCATTGTCGGTGCCGGGCCGGCGGGTGCCACTCTGGGGTACGAGCTCGCCAGGAAGGGGATAGAGGCGCTCATCCTGGAGAAGGACAGGCTCCCCCGATATAAGCCCTGCGCCGGTGGCGTTACCGTTAAGACAGCCAAACTGCTTGACCTTGACATCGAGCCGGTAACACGGCAAGTGGTATACGGGGTTAGAGCTGTCTACAAGGGTAAGAAGGAATTTACCCGGTGGTATGACAAGCCTCTAATCTACATGGTGATGCGCGACGAGTTCGACTACTTGCTTGTCCGAAGGGCTCAAGAAGCGGGCGCAGTGGTGGCTGATAACCAGAGGGTCTGCCAGATCGAAGCGACAGCCGATGGGGTTGAGGTTCGGACCACGGATGATACCTTTAGCGGTGAAATTCTGGCTGGCGCAGACGGCGCTAACAGCGTCGTGGCCAGGAGTCTGGGCTTAGCCAAAGGTATCGAATTTGGCATAGGCATGGCAACAGAGATTTCCGTTCCGGGTGAAGGACTGGTAAAATGGGACTCCCTGATGGGATTAGACTTGGGGAACATACGTGGCGGATACGGCTGGATTTTCCCCAAGAAAGACCATTTATCTGTTGGTGTAGGAGGCCCCCTCCGCCAGGCAAAGAAGCTCAAGCGCTGTCGTCAAAAGATGTTGACCCGGCTGCAATTTGAAAGCTATGAGACTACCAGTTTGAGGAGTCACTTTCTGCCTGTACTCAAGAAGGGCATGCCTATCCACCAGGACAGAGGCCTGCTGGTTGGCGATGCCGCTGGCCTGCTGGACCCGCTTACCGGCGAAGGCATCTATTATGCGGTGAGAAGCGCTGAAATTGCTGCCTCAACTATCGGTGAATGTTTGCAAAGTGGTACCATTGATTTAAGGGGTTATCAGGATACGGTGGCCGAGGAAATAATACCTGAATTGAGGGCTTCACGAGCTTTGGCCAGGCTGTTTACCTGGTTTCCCGGGTTATACTTTAATGCCATTCAGGGGAGCGCCCGTTTGTGGAACGCCTCCTGCCGTCTGCTGCGGGGTGAGGAGTCGTACATTAGTCTCAAGAAAAGGTTGGGGGTGCTCCAGTTTGCCTTTGACCTGTTAAGCAGGTAATCAAGGTAGCGCGAGGTCTCCAGAGGCGCCTCTTCGAGCTTTAGCCTCGCCTGGGCGACCCTGAAGGGTCGCGCTACGACCCTGGCACATTATGTGGAACGAATCATAATCAAGCGAGGTTGTACATGACGAATTCAAAGCAAGCAAGACCTTTGGTCGGGGTAGTGATGGGCAGTAAGTCCGATGAGGCCTTGATGCAGCCGGCGGTGGATATGCTCAAGGAGTTGGGCATTCCATACGAGGTCTCGGTTATCTCAGCCCACCGCAACCCGGAAAAGACTCGAGAATACGGGCTCAGTGCCCAGGATCGAGGGGTTGAGGTTATCATTGCCGGTGCAGGGCGAGCAGCCCATCTTCCCGGCGTCATGGCCAGTTGGACTGCGCTTCCGGTTATCGGTGTTCCCTTGCCCACCAGCGACCTGAAAGGCATTGATGCCCTGCTTTCCGTGGCCCAGATGCCGGGTGGTGTCCCTGTAGCCTGCGTGGCTATCGGCTCCGCCGGTGCCAAGAACGCCGCCCTTCTTGCTGCCCGGATCCTGGGGTTAAAGCACGACGGGGTGCGGGAGGCCTACGAGCAGTACCGAAGCAAGCTGGCACAAGCAGTTTAGCTCCCAGGTTCCGATTTGGTAGCTAAGTACCTGAATCTTACTGGACAATGGCTAAGATGGGGGTAACAAATGATTGAGCGCTATTCCAGACCAGCGATGAAGAAAGTGTGGTCAGACGAGACCAAGTTTGATAAGTGGCTTCAGGTGGAGGTGGCTGTCTGCGAGGCCTGGGCGGAGCTAGGCGTCATTCCCAAAGAGGAGATACCCAAGATAAAGAAGGCCCGTTTCGATATGAAGCGGTTTGACGAAATCCTCAAGGTGACCCACCACGATGTGACTGCTTTCCTCGGCTCAGTGGCGGAGAGCCTCGGCGAGGAGAGTCGCTTCGTTCATCTGGGGCTTACCTCCTCTGATGTGATGGACACTGCCCTCAGCCTGCAGCTATTGGAAGCCACAGAGCTTCTGGAGCAAGACATTGCTGGGCTCATTGCGGCACTGAGGGAGAAGGCTGTCGAGCACAAGCACACCCTCATGATGGGCCGTACCCACGGTGTCCACGCCGAGCCGGTGACTTTCGGGCTGAAGATGGCCCTTTGGACCGAAGAGATGAACAGGAATGCCCATCGGCTGGCCGAGGCCAGGAAGGCTATCGGAGTGGGCAAGATATCGGGGGCGGTAGGCACCTATGCTACCGTACCGCCCGAGGTTGAGGAGAAAGCCTGTGCCAAGCTAGGACTGTCTCCCGCACCCGTGTCCAGCCAGATAATACAGCGGGACCGCCACGCCCAGTTCGTTACTACACTGGCCATTATCGCCAGCTCTCTGGAGAAATTCGCCACCGAGATCAGGGGACTACAGAAAACCGAGACCCTGGAAGCAGAGGAGCCTTTCGAAAAAGGGCAGACCGGCAGCTCAGCTATGCCGCACAAGCGCAATCCGGAGCTTTGCGAGCGCACCTGTGGGCTGGCCCGGCTGGTGCGTGGGCATGCCCTTACCTCCATGGAGAACATTGCCCTATGGCACGAGCGGGATATCAGCCACTCCTCCAACGAACGCATTATCCTGCCCGACTCCTGCCTGGTGCTGGACTACATCCTGAGCATCTTTACCAACGTCATGAAAGGACTCCAGGTCTATCCGGAGCGAATGAAAGAGAACCTGGAGCTTACCAGAGGCCTTGTCTTCTCTCAGCGAGTGCTCATTGCTTTAATAGACAAAGGCTTGACCCGGCAGCAGGCCTATGAGCTGGTACAGCGCAACGCCATGAAAGCCTGGAAAGAAAGGACCGATTTCCTGCAGCTCCTCAAGGCCGACAGCGAGGTCACTGCCTCTTTGCCGCTAGCTGAGCTGGAGTCGCTCTTTGACTATCAGTACTATCTAAAGCACGTAGATCATATCTTTGACCGGCTGGGGCTGAAGTAAGAGCGGCTTCGTCGGGATGTCATTGCGAGGAGCGCAGTGAGCCGAAGCTCGCCACAGCGAGTCGCCTATGGAGACCCTGAGCGGAGCGAAGGGGACGAAGCAATCTCGGGGTGGGTCTCCGAAGGTCTCCTGAGGTCGCCAGAGGCGACTCTGTTGCTCGACCCTGGCGGCCGACTCGCCGTGGCGGGGCGGACAGATGTAGGGACAGGTTTTCAAACCTGTCCCAAAAAGACACCAAGGCAGACAGACCTCGACGTGGCGAGGTCTGTCCCTACATTGACTGTGTTGCCACGTCATTGCGAGGAGCATAGCGACGTGGCAATCTCAGGGTGGGGTGGACAATTATGCTTCGGAGGAATTTCAACGAGGTCCGTAAGTGAATAAAGAGTACTATTTCTACATAATGACCAACAAGGGTGACACAGTATTCTATACAGGTGTTACTAACGATCTGAGAAGGCGAATTTATGAGCACAGAGAAAAGCTGGTTAGAGGATTCACGAGCAAATATAATGTCACAAAACTTGTGTATTATGAAGTAGCTGACAACATCGAAAGCGCCATTTTGAGGGAGAAACAAATCAAAGCTGGCTCAAGGCAGATGAAAATCGAGTTGATCAAGAGCATAAATAAGGAGTGGCGAGACTTAGGACATGAGTTACTAGCGATCGGTTAGCAGTCTCCTTGCCCCCACCCTGAGATTGCTTCGGTCGCCCGAGGTCGCCAGAGGCGACTCTGTCGACCGACCTCGCAATGACAAGGATGATGCGTATTGCCTTTCATAACGAGGTGATCTCATAACTATGTACGTTCTTCGAGACATGAAAACTTGATTGCTGATGTCTACCAACGGCCATTTACTTAAAGCACCCCGAAATCGACGCAACGATTTCATTTGGCCCGAACCATTATGTTGGCGTTACGGGACCGAAGCTACGTCGCAATGGCGATGTTACCATCGCTAGCTACGATTATCATTTGGGTTATTGCACACGAGGCCTTTGGGCACCTGGGACTGCATAGCCACTAAAGGAATCAACATGCCGGAACTGCCAGAGGTAGAGACGATAAAGAACTATCTGCTTCCCCAGGTAGTAGGCTGTCGCTTCACTGGGGTTGACTTGCTCTGGCCCGGGTTGGTTCGCCAGCCCTCACCCGGGGAGTTTCGTCGTAAACTTGCCGGGCAATCCATAGAAGATATACGTCGCCGCGGGAAGTATCTTCTCTTCCACTTATCTGAGAAGGAAAGATTGATCCTGCACCTCAGAATGACGGGCGTTTTACTTCTCCAGCCCTCCCCTGCTGTTATTGAACCTCACACCAGGGCCATACTTCACCTGGACAATGATGCAGACATTCATTTCCGGGACCAGCGCAAGTTGGGGGCAATGTGGCTGGTAGAAGACGAAATGACTGTGGTAGGCAAGCTTGGCCCGGAGCCTCTGGACAGCGATTTTACCCCTGATGTTCTGGCGGAGATTCTACATCGGCACAACATTCCCATAAAGGCACTGCTTTTTGACCAGAGTATCATCGCCGGCATCGGCAACATGTATGCTGACGAAGCCCTGTTTGCAGCCGGAATTAACCCGTTAAGGAGAGCAAAAGACCTCTCTGGGGGGGAGACAAAGCGTCTGCACCAGGCAATTCGTCAGGTACTGATGGCGGCCATCGGGCATGGTGGCGCCAGCGTCGATACCTATCAACAACCCAATGGCGAGCCGGGGGTTGCCCAGTTCTTCTTCCAGGTGGCCCATCGGCGGGGGGAACGCTGCTACACGTGCCACGCTGCTATCGAGCGCATAACCGTTCGCGGCAGAGGTACCTACTTCTGTCCCAGATGTCAGGGGACTTGAAGTTAACAGGCGGCTGGAAAACTTGGCTTTTCGGCAAAGCACCGGTGAAAGCAAAAGGGAGAGGTAAGTTTGATTATTTCCTCTCCCTTTGCTTCTGTTTTTGTTCAGGTTAGCTTGCAGGCCATACAGAGATTGAGCTTCTGGAGACCATCTTCAGCAACTTTTGCGTCGGGAAATAAATAAGCTATTCATAGCCTTCAGTTCATAAGACAAAAGGGGGCTGGCATTTGCCAGCCCCCTTTACTCGCTCATATGAGCCCGAGGCTACTCAGCCCTAAAGCGTGTATGGGTCGCTGGGATTTTCAGCATCCAGAGCCGAGTTCCAGGTGTAAGTATTATGGGTGAGACTAGTCACCTCGGCGACATAGGTCCCGCTTGGCGCTTTGTTCAACTTGAAGGTTACCTGACCGTTACTGTCAGTATCACCTTCACCTGTCCAGGATTGCCCGGCAGTCTGATTATCCAGGCGTAGCCCAACCGTAGCCGCCGCTACCTCGGCATCGGCTTCCTCAGCCAGACCATTAGCATTGGAGTCGCTACTAATGGTCACTGTAACATACAGGAAGGTATTTGGACCAGCTGACTTCTTGCTGAAATCGATGTCCCAGACATACATGTCGTTCTCGTTCCCAGCCACCGGGGTCAGGGCGAAATCGGCAGTGGTTGTCAGGTTCTCCACTACATCGATTGTCTGGGAAGCATCCGCATAGCCTGTTGCTGAAGCAGTTACAGTGTAAGTCCCCACTGGGAGGTCGGCCAAAGTGTAAGTGCCATCAGCTGCCGTAGTAGTGCTGTATCCGTCAGCGGTCACAGTTGCATTTGCTATCGCCTCTTCTGTGTCGGCATCAGTAACCGTCCCACTTATTATGCCTGTAGGCTGAGGCGACAAGCCGAAATCAGCAGTGGTTATCTGGTTCTCCAGCACATCGACCGTCTGGGAGGCATCAATATAGCCTGTTGCCGAGGCAGTCACAGTATAGGTGCCCACTGGCAAGTCGGCTAAAGTGTAGGTGCCATCATCTGCCGTAGTAGTGCTGTATGCATCAGCAGTTACAGTTGCATTTGCTATCAGGTCTCCCGTGTCGGCATTAGTCACCGTTCCAGCAATAGAGCCAGTGGCGGCCGGAGGAGGTGCTGCCGCTTCAGCATCTACCAAACCGTAGCCGAAGTAAGCGTCTCTCCCGGGGTCACCAAGGTCTTCAGCTGTGGTATTAAGCTGGTCTCTGATGGCAGAGCTACCCGTTATGCCGTAGGCAACAACCAGGGCTGCTGTTCCCGACACATGTGGCGTCGACATTGAGGTGCCGCTCTTCTCTCCATATCCTCCACCCAGCAGGGTCGAGTTGATACTAACTCCCGGCCCTGCCAATTCAATCTGGTCACCATAGTTGGAGAAGGATGCCAGATTATCGCTCTGATCAGTAGCCGAGACTGCTAACACACTGTCATATTTCGCCGGATAAAGGATTCTGCTTGAGGAATAATTCCCGGCGGCTGCCACCAACAGAACGCCAGCATTGTAGGCGTTGTCACAGGCTACCCGCAAGGAGCGAGAGGGAATAGTCCCTCCCAAGCTCATGTTGGCTACCTGAATTCCATGATCGACGCACCACCCAAGAGCATCGATGAGGTCACTATAGGAGCCACTCCCGCTGCTATCGAGGACTTTCAGTGCATAGAGGTTCGCCTCTGGAGCAACACCAATTACCCCGACATCATTATCCTCAGCAGCTATAATGCCAGCCACATGGGTGCCATGACCATAGTCGTCCAGCGGATCAGAGTCACCATTTACAAAGTCGTATCCACCCCGGTCATTGTCATTCAGGTCTTCGTGGTTATAGTCAATGCCGGAATCAATCACCGCCACCTTGGCTCCTGTTCCCTTGTTAATTGGGTGCACGAGGTCGGCGTCAATTCGGTCCACACCCCAGGGGAGCGTTTGTGTAACAGCCTCGATAGTGCCATCCGGTTCCACCCACAACACTCCTGGGGCTCCCATCATAGGCACTGCAGCTCTTGGCGGTAACAGGACCACCCAGCCATTAATGATTGGCAATTCCTTGAGGGCGTTCCCATCAAACCTTTCAATGAGGGCTCGCTGCACTGCCGGCTCATTCAACACCTTACTATCAAACATCACCAACATGCGTTCCTTACCGCTATTCCCCACATCTCCAGCCGCCAAAGCCTGCCCCGCGAAACCAAAAGCCAAGACGAAAACCAGGGCAAAAACACCAAGCCATCTTAATTTCTTTGCCATTTCTCCTCACCTCCTCTTGCAGAATTGATCATTTCACTAAAAATTATATAGGAACTGCTCCGTTTGTCAAGAGTTCGCGCTCGCTTTTTCTCGTCCATAAACAGTCCTCCTAGCTATGCCGTTTCCTGCGTTACCAACGGCTTAGCTACAGGTTTGAAAAGGTGCCTTTTTCTCCGTAATTACTGGGGGTTTATTCCCTTGAAGTCACGGCCTGGGAGGGGGGTTAACTCTCAGCCTAAGGTATTAGAGAAATGCCTGGCTGAACCTTCGATGCTTCTGAAGGGCCATTGGTAGCGAAGCTACTCTATCAGATCAACGATAGTAACCCCGCCTCCTCCAACCTCCTGCTCGGCCCATCGGAACGATTTCACCAGGTGATGCTTTGGCAGCCAGGCACGAACTGCGTTTCGCAACGCTCCTGTGCCCTTTCCGTGGACTATACGGACGGAAGGTATACGGGCGACATAGGCTTCGTAAAGGAACTGGTCAATTTTTGGCAGAGCCTCGTCAACAGTGAGACGATGTAAATCCAACTCTGGCTCAGGTTGTGTTGATGAGTCCATAACCTTTCAAATCGCACTAGAGACCGATTCTGGCTGGCTAATTCTACAGGCTCAACTTGCCACCAGTCAAAGGCTGAGGCCCAAAATCACCGATTGTCGGTGTACTCATAGGCGGGTGCTCCGCTCGCCAGGGGCGAATCTTCGATCACCCGCCCCTTTGGTAGGGGACAGAGCCCTCGCCAGAGGCGAGTCGGCCGCCAGGGTCGGTCAACAGAGTCGCCTCTGGCGACCTCAGGAGACCTATGGAGACCTACCCTATATTAGGGGGATCGCAATTGCTACTCTCCGGCCTAAGGTTACCTGTTTGACTACTGAACTGGCTTGTGCTACAAGATAGGGTGCAGGATAATCCCGCCAGGCAAACCTTGCCAAGTCTTAAACGAAGGAGGGGTCATGGCTAAGATTTACTATGACAGCGATGCCAACCTGGATTTGCTCAAAGGAAAGAAGATTGGCATTATCGGCTATGGCAGCCAGGGACATGCCCATGCCAACAACCTGAAGGACAGTGGCTGTGCAGTGCTGGTAGCCGAAGCACCCGGAACTGAGGCATGGGACAATGCTCAGAAAGCCGGTTTTGAGGTGGCCACTGCTGACAAGGTGGGCCAGGAAGCAGACATAATCATGATGCTTGTCCCTGATAATCTGCACCCGGTGGTGTATCGAGAGTCGATTGAAAAGAGCATGGCTCCGGGCAAGACGTTGATGTTTGCCCACGGTTTCAATATTCATTATGGGCAGATTGTGCCCCCCGCTAGTGTCGACGTGAGCATGATAGCCCCCAAGGGACCCGGGCATATGGTGCGTCGCCTTTACACCGAGGGGCTGGGCACTCCAGCTTTGGTAGCCGTTCACCAGGATGCTTCAGGCAAGGCAAAGGACAACGCTCTGGCCTATGCCAAGGGTATTGGCTCCACCAGGGCAGGGGTCTTGGAGACAACTTTTGGCGAGGAGACGGAGACCGACCTCTTTGGAGAGCAGACAGTGCTTTGTGGCGGGGTCACCGCTCTTATAAAGAATGCCTTTGAAACCCTGGTAGAGGCAGGCTATCAGCCGGAGATAGCCTACTTTGAGGTTTGCCATGAGTTGAAGCTCATCGTTGACCTTATCTACCAGGGCGGCTTCGCCTTTATGCGATATTCGGTAAGTGATACCGCTGAGTATGGCGACTATACTCGGGGCCCCCGGGTTATCGACGATTTGGTCAGGGATGAGATGGAGCAGATCCTCCGAGAAGTGCAAGATGGTACCTTTGCTCTGGAATGGATCCTGGAGAACCAGGCTGGCCGCCCCAAGTTCAACACCCTGAAGCGGCTGGAGGCAGACCATCTTATCGAGAAGGTAGGCAAAGAGCTGCGGTCCATGATGCCGTGGCTGAAGGGGTAACGCAAGACGTCATTTAGGAACAAACCGTAGGGGACGAACTCTGTGTCGTCCCAGATCGGGGGCGTCAAACTTAGACTGGGGAGAGGAAGTGATGGAAAGGGTTATCATATTTGACACCACACTGCGGGATGGCGAACAGGCAGCCGGAGGGATGCTGAACGTCCAGGAGAAGCTGGAGATAGCCAGGCAACTGGAGAGGCTCGGCGTGGATGTTATCGAAGCTGGTTTTCCCGCCAGCTCACCTGGTGACTTTGAGGCAGTGAGGCTCATTGCCCAGGAAGTGCATCAGTCGACTATTTGCGCTCTTACCCATGCCAATGCCAAGGCTATAGATAGCGCCTGGGAAGCAGTTAAGGGGGCAAAGCACCCTCGCATTCATGTATTCCTCTCGGCGTCGGATATCCACCTCGCCTATCAGCTCAAGAAGAGCCGTGAGGAGATTCTCGGCCTGGCACGAGATATGGTAGCCCGAGCCAAATCATATCTAGAGGACGTGGAGTTCTCGCCCATGGATGCCAGCCGTACCAAGCCTTCTTTCCTCCACCAGATCATTGAGACGGTCATCGATGCCGGGGCAACCACCGTAAACATCCCTGATACCGTAGGCTACGCTATCCCCAGAGAGTTTGGGAAGCTTATCAGGGACATATTTAAGAATGTGCCCAATATTGATCGGGCTGTGGTCAGCGTTCACTGCCACAATGACCTCGGGCTGGCAGTGGCCAATAGCCTGGAGGCCCTGCGGCGGGGAGCAAGGCAGGTAGAGTGCACTATAAACGGCATCGGAGAACGAGCCGGCAACGCCTCTTTAGAGGAAATCGTGATGGCGCTCAAGACCCGCAGAGACCTTCTCAAGCTAACCACTGAAGTTGATAGCACGCAGATCTACAAGACCAGCCGCCTGGTGAGCGAGCTCACTGGTTTCGTAGTCCAGCCCAACAAGGCCATCGTAGGGGCAAATGCCTTTCGCCACCAGTCAGGCATCCATCAGGACGGGATCATTAAGAAGGCTATTACGTATGAAATTATGGACCCCAGAGAGGTAGGGATTCCGGCCAGCAGCCTGGTATTGGGTAAGCTGAGCGGACGCCATGCCTTTAAGGAAAGGCTGGCTGAATTGGGCTATGCCCTAAGCGAAGAAGACCTCGATCGCGCCTTCCTGGCCTTCAAGGAGTTGGCCGACAAGAAAAAGGATGTTACTGACCGGGATATTGAGACTATTGTGGCTCAGGAGATACACGCCATCTCTGAGACCTATCACCTCGACCATGTCGAGGTCTCCTGTGGCAATAACAGTATCCCTACCGCCACAGTGCGACTTGTCGCCCCTGAGGGTCAGGTTTTGGCCGATGCTGCCTTGGGCACGGGCCCGGTGGACGCCGTATGCCAAGCTATCAATCGTATAATCAAGGTGCCTAATACTCTCACCGAGTTCACCGTGAAGTCGGTTACCGAAGGGATTGACGCGGTTGGCGAGGTGCTGATCAGGATTGAGAGCGATGGCGTGACCTATACCGGGCGGGGTGCCGCCACCGATATTATTGTGGCCAGTGCCAAAGCTTATATGAACGCTCTCAATAGACTGCTGGCAGTTAAGAGGAAGAATTCAGGATGACCCTGGCTGAGAAAATCCTTGCTGCTCACGCCGGCAAGGAGAAGGTCACACCTGGCGAGTTAGTGAACGCCAGGGTCGACGTCGTGCTGGCAAATGACGTTACTGCTCCCATCGCCATCAAGGAGTTTGAGCGCATCGGGGTAAAGAAAGTCTTCGATCCTCAGAAGGTGGTGATGGTGCCCGACCACTTTGTCCCCAACAAGGACATCCCTTCAGCGGAGCAGGCTAAAATGATGCGGGAATTTGCTTTGGAGCAGGGCCTGGTCTATTTCGAGGTGGGCAAAATGGGCATCGAACACGTGCTCCTCCCGGAGCAGGGCCTGGTGCTTCCTGGCGATGTGGTCATTGGGGCTGATTCTCACACCTGCACCTATGGGGCTCTGGGGGCTCTGGCCACCGGAATGGGCTCAACCGATATCGCCTCAGCTATGGCCTGCGGTGAAATCTGGATGAAGGTTCCACCGACTATCAAATTCCTCTATCATGGAAAACTACCGAGGTGGGTGGGAGGTAAGGACCTCATCCTGTATACCATTGGCGATATTGGCGTGGATGGCGCCCTTTACGCCGCCATGGAGTTTGCCGGCGAGGCCATTGAGGCGCTGTCTATGGACGGACGCTTTACTATGGCCAACATGGCCATTGAAGCCGGAGCCAAGGCAGGTATCTTTCGAGTGGATAACAAGACCCTGGAGTACGTCCAGCCAAGGGCAAAGCGTCCGTACAAAGTCTATGAGCCAGACCAGGACGCAGAATATGCCACGACTATTGAATACGACATTTCCCGGCTTGAGCCACAAGTAGCCTTTCCCCATCTGCCCTCCAACGCCAGGCCAATTAGCCAGGTTGGTGAGATTGAGATCGACCAGGTGGTTATTGGCAGTTGTACCAATGGCAGGTTGGAGGACCTACAGGTTGCCGCCCAGATACTCAAAGGCAGGCAGGTGCATCGCGGGGTGCGATGTATCGTTATCCCTGGTTCGCAGCAGGTATACCTTGAAGCACTGCGTGAGGGGCTGATTGAGGCCTTTGTCAGCGCCGGGGCAGCCATAAGCACGCCCACCTGTGGCCCCTGTCTTGGCGGCTACATGGGTGTTCTGGCCGCCGGTGAGCGCTGCCTGGCTACCACCAATCGCAACTTCGTCGGCAGGATGGGGAGTCCCGAGTCCGAGGTTTACCTGGCTAACCCGGCTGTGGCTGCTGCCAGCGCCATCCTGGGGAGGATCAGCGGGCCACAGGAAATAGTCGGTAGCAACTAGGTGGGATTATGCTGGTTATTAGGAACAGGCTTCAGGTACTGCTGTTTGGGGATTCGGGAAGGGGCCTCTTATATGGTGATAACGCGTAAGGAAACAACAAAATCAAGTTTTGAAGGAACGGTTATTGATGTCGAAACGGTGGGAGAATTCCATGACCAATACCTCGATTCAAGGAGGTATAAAGATCATCAACTAGTTATTTTTGGATTTATAAACCGCCACGATCTTGAGATACTTTGTGCACAAGGGGAAAGGTCGATCAGTGAGCTAATAGACGAGGTACGGAAGATCATAAATGGACTTGAAAGGCCTTTTTATGCCTTCAATACTGGATTCGAGCGTGGCGTTCTCTTCCACAATCTTGGTATGAAGGTTGATTTTGATAGGGAGCTTCAAAGAAGAGAAAGAGAACCTAAAGCGAGGGCAGTCGGAGAATTAGGTATCCCCAACTATGATGACCCATTTTTCGATAATGGACTTAAATGCATGACTGCATGGAAAAACGGAGAATTTGACGAAGCAATGGCGCATAACAGAGCCTGCCTTTTGAAAGAGAGAGATATCTTGTTACAGAGAGGCTTTAGACAACCAGACGAGTTAAGATTCGTTACATAGCGGTAAAGGGGCATCTCTTGACACTGACCGGCAAAGTCCACAAATACGGCGCCAACGTTGACACCGATGTCATTATCCCGGCGCGCTACCTCAATGTATCCGACCCCGCCGAGCTGGCGCGGCACTGCATGGAGGACATCGACAGCGAATTCGTCAACAAGGTGCAGCCGGGGGATATCATAGTTGCCGATACCAACTTCGGCTGCGGGTCATCCCGGGAGCACGCCCCCCTGGCCATTAAAGCCGCTGGTGTGGGGTGCGTCATCGCCAAGAGCTTCGCGCGCATTTTCTTTCGCAATGCCATTAACATCGGTCTGCCTATTCTGGAATGTGACGAGGCAGCGGAGCAGACCGATTCCGGCGATATCCTGGAGGTCGAGCTGGCCAGTGGTGAAATCAGAAACCTCACCAGGAATAAGTTGTTTCATGCCAAGCCCTATCCTGATTTCATGCTGGAACTGATCTCGGCCGGAGGACTCATTGAGCACACCAGGAGGAGACTGGAGATGGGGGGACTATTGAATGAGGTTTGAGCTTGCTGTGCTGCCTGGCGACGGTGTTGGCCCCGAGGTGGTGGCTGAAGCGGTAAAGGTCTTGGAGACGATCGGAAATAAGTTTGGTCACGAATTCAACCTCCACTATGGTCCTATTGGCGGCGCTGCCATTGACCAGTTTGGGGTAGCTCTAACCGCCGAGACTCTAAAGATGTGTAAGCAATGCCATGCGGTGTTGCTGGGGGCCGTGGGGGGGCCCAAGTGGGATGACCCCTTAGCCAAGGTTCGTCCAGAAGATGGTCTCCTGGCACTGCGCAAAGGACTGGGGCTGTTTGCCAATCTGCGCCCGGTCAAGGCATTTCCCATGCTGGTGGATTCTACTAATCTGAAGCCCGAAGTTATTGAGGGGGTAGACCTTGTAGTGGTGCGGGAGCTTACCGGCGGGCTTTACTTTGGCAAACCCAAGAAGCAGTGGCGGACCTCCAGAGGCAGACATGCTGTGGACAGCCTGGTCTACTCCGAGAAGGAGGTGGAGCGCATCTTGAGGGTGGGTTTCGAGATAGCCCGGGGGCGAAGGAAGAAGCTCACCTCGGTGGACAAAGCCAATGTTCTGGAGTCTTCGCGGCTGTGGCGCCAGATAGCCATCGAACTCTCTGATGAGTACCCTGATGTGGAATTGGACCACATGCTGGTAGATGCCTGCGCCATGAGACTAATACAGCGCCCTGCTGATCTTGACGTTGTGGTCACTGAGAATATGTTCGGCGATATACTGACCGATGAAGCATCGATGCTGTCCGGCTCTATGGGAATGCTGCCCTCCGCCAGCTTGGCCGGAGTACCTAAAACTGGAGGCGCTGTGACCTTTGGTATGTATGAGCCAATTCACGGCAGTGCCCCCAGGAGGGCGGGGCTGAACCTGGCAAACCCTATTGCCACTATCTTGAGTTGTGCCATGATGCTCCGCTATTCCTTTGGCTTAGAGCCGGAGGCAGAGGCAATAGAAAAGGCAGTCAGCGATGTCCTGGAGGGTGGCTACCGTACCTACGATATAATGGAAGAGGGGAAAAAGGAAGTGGGAACCAGAGAGATGGGGGAGTTGATTGTAGGCGCGATAGAGGCGTGACATTGTGAATGGCCCAGCTTCCAGAACAGGCATAGCTAATCTGCCTCTGCATCACGGCAAGGCGCCACCCTGGTTATTCACCAGGATGGTGAAGCTGTCCAGGGAGATTACCATTTTCATCGTTGCCGAGTTTGGGCCGGAGGAGATGCTGCGCCGCATGTCAGACCCCTTCTGGTTTCAGGCCTTTGGCTGCGTCCTTGGTTTTGACTGGCACAGCAGCGGCGTTACCACCACCCTCTGCGGTGCTCTCAAGGAAGGGTTGAAGGGGCTGGAAAAGGACTTGGGGCTGTTCATCGCCGGTGGCAAGGGACGCACTTCAAGACAGACCCCGGCTGAAATAGACAGGTTTGGCTCTGCCATCTCCGTCGACCCTTCGCGCCTCATATATAATAGCCGGATGACGGCCAAGGTGGATAGCTCGGCACTTCAGGATGGTTACCAGCTTTATCACCACGTCTTCCTCTTCACCGACGACGGCTCCTGGGCAGTGGTCCAGCAGGGAATGAATGAGGTTAACCGCTATGCCCGCAGGTATCACTGGCTCGGTGAGTCGGTGACTGACTTTGTTTGTGAGCCTCATGCCGCCATTTGCTGCCAGGGGCGAGGGGAGACACTGAACCTGGTGGCTAATGAAAGTACCACGGCACGAAGCACTATCACCTCCATAGCTACAGGACAGCCAACAGAGAAAATTCTGAGGGACATAAAAAGAATCAAGACGCTTGATCTCCCCCGCCGCCATCATCTTTCCGCCCAGGATATTCACCCTGACAGGCTGGGCAAGGGCCTTCTTGGCATCTATGAACGGCAACCGAAGGGTTTTGAGGAATTGATCGGCATTGAAGGTGTTGGGCCAAAAACTGTCCGCGCCCTGAGTCTAATCTCTGAACTGGTCTATGGAGTCCCGGTTAGCTTTCGTGATCCGGCGCGCTATAGCTTCGCCCACGGTGGAAAGGATGGACACCCCTTCCCTGTTGACCGACAAACATACGATAGAAGCATCGAGTTCCTTGCCCAGGCGGTGAATAAAGCCAGGATTGACAATACAGAAAAGAGACAAGCCCTTTCTCGGCTGAACGAAGGTTTTCTCCGTGGTGCCAGGCTTTAATTTGCCAGGGTGATTGCGACTGTGGGAAGGTTCACAGCAGGCTGAACGAAAATCCCGGTTAGAAGTTTTTTGCAGTGCTGAAAAGGGCGAGTCCACGGTTGTCAAGCAGTCCAAGCTTACTTGACTGCAAATGGATTTAGGTTATAATCTTAGACTGAACATGAGGGTCATTGCTGGCAGGGTGAAGGGGAAGAGACTCAAATCACCAAAGGGTCCCACACGTCCCACCACTGAACTAGTGCGGGAGGCCATATTCTCCATCCTGCAGCCAATGGTTGGTGAGCGGTGGCAAGTCCTTGACCTTTACGCTGGCAGTGGTGCCCTGGGTGTCGAAGCCCTGAGCAGGGGCGCTAGTTGGGTAGACTTCGTAGAAAGTAGTCCCAGGTGCTGCGCTGTAATCAAGGAGAACCTGTCCATGACGGGGTTTACCTCGCAGGCGAAAGTCTACTGCTGCAGCGTGAACAAGGCACTTTCTATGCTTAGTGCGTTTTACGATGTAGTCGTTCTAGACCCCCCCTATTCTGATCCCTCACTAGCCGATACGTTGAGAACTTTGTTCAGTTCCCAGCTTGTTGGGGCCGGCTCTACTGTGGTAGTGCAGTCTTCTTCCCACCAACCGTTACCCTTGGAGATAGAGCACTTCCACCTGCATAAGAGTCGGCATTACGGTGATACTTGCCTTTCAATCTATCGACAGGAGGCCAATAATTGAGAGTAGCACTTTACCCCGGCAGCTTTGACCCGGTAACCAAGGGGCACGTAGATATAGCAGCTAGGGCAGCTGCCCTTTTTGATCACCTGGTTCTAGGTGTTTTTGACGCTCCTGCCAAGGATCTTCTCTTCACCACCGCAGAGAGGGTGGAAATGCTGAGAGAAGCTGTAGCCCATCTGCCTAACGTTAGTGTGGAATCGTATAGCTGTCTTACTGTAGAATTTGTCAAGGAGATAGGAGCTAAGTTCATCGTCAGAGGGCTGCGCATGGGGTCTGATTTTGAGCGTGAATTCGACATGGCACTAATGAATCAGAGGTTGAATTCAGAAATAGACACTGTTTGTCTTATGTCCAATGCAGAGTACCAGTTCATTAGCTCAAGCCTGCTTAAAGAGGTAGCCGAAGGAGGCGGCAATGTCAACGTTTTCGTGCCGGAATGCGTCGCTCTTGCCCTAAAGAGGAAACTCTTCCCCAAGTCCAGAATAAGGTAAGGAGGTGTCCTAGATGGCATGTAAGATTACCGATGAGTGTATCAGTTGCGGGGCCTGTGAGCCAGACTGCAAGAATGAGGCCATCAGCGAGGGAGAAACAATCTACGTAATTGATCCAGGTAAGTGCACCGAGTGTGTTGGCTGGTTCGAATCACAGAAGTGTGTTGAAGTCTGTCCTGTGGACTGCTGCGTGCCCGACCCAGACCACAAGGAGACACGGGAACAACTGCTTGAAAAGTGGCAACGGCAAAACCCTGGGAAAACTCCAGAGGTTACCTAGAAAATCAGCAGGTTATGTGCAAGAGGGCGGCTGCCCTCTTCCCCTCATCTATTAACTGATTCAGTTTACTGACTGCTTCATACGAAGGGAAGAGCAGGAGTTCCAGGCTGGACTCTTGGGCATAATTTCTCGCTGCCTCGGATAAACGGGCTTTAGACGAAGTCCCCAGACCGATAACCGCGATTTCCGCTCCTTTCAATTCCTCAACCTCTTCCTTCTTGAAAGAGTGGGAGCCAAATCGCCATATCCCGCCCTTCCTTTGCTTTACCACGCCATCAGGGCAAATGATGATATCACGGTGATACTTCTTGCCGTCGACAACAATTGTACCGAAGCTGAAGCTTTCTATCTTACTGCCCATGGGATGCCCTACTTCGAATTAGTCGAAAAGGTCTCTGACAACATCGAATTCGCCAGGCAGGAGACCGAGCAGCAAGCGGAAGTTGTCTATCAATAATGCAGCAAGAGGCGAGTCACTAATTGCCTCTACTATAGCTGATTCATCTCCAGAGGGCTGACCATGTTGCCATTTAAGTACAACCGTGAGAATGGCAGCAACCACTAATGCCCCCACAAGTAGCCCGATGACTATTCCGCCAAGTGCATCCAACCAACCCATCAGCATAATCTTGAAGAACATCCTTACTACTTTGCCAATGATATTGGCTGCTATTACCACGATGGCCAGAATGAGGATGAAGGAAATGATTTCAGCCCACTGAGCCCCACTGGGAGAGAGCTTATCTGCCAGACCATCAGAATACTGCCCGGCGATAGCTACACCAGCAAGTAGTCCAGCAACAGTAAACACTGTCCGAATAAGCCCGTGCTTGAACCCAACATACGCACCGAGAAGAGCGATCACAATGATAACTATATCTATCCAGGTCATCTCGGACCTCCTATACAGGCCGAATTGTTGTGGTAGATTATACTACACTTCGTCAAAAAAGCAAGTGCTCCCCGAAAATAGCGATGGAGACTTCCAAGCATAGGCAGTGGCTCTGTCGCCTGCCAACCCTTCTCACCGTCAGGAGGTTCCAACGCACCCGCTCACAGATGGCGCAGTCCTAATCGCCTTGCGAGGAGTAGAGTAGGGTAGCCTGGAGCATCTGCTCTAGGCATGCTTGCAGCAGATGCTGCAACCTACCCCGATTGTCGCATAGGCTCTTCAGGTCGTTCCGCCACCGCTCGCTTCCAAAGTTGACCATTTCCCCTGCCCATAGCCACGGCACCCACTTTTCACGCCGTCTCTCGCCTCTGCACACCTAAGGCGACCTCAGAATGACATGAAGCGAACGGCTCAGAAAAACGCAGGATCACCGAATGACCTCCTAAGAAGAAAGGCTACGTACCAGTATTCTAATTATGTACAGGAGAAAGATAGCTGCCATGGGGGCAAGATCAAACATGCCCATCCTGGGAATAATCCGCCGCAAGGGGCCAAGAATAGGTTCAGTGATCTGATAGACTATGACCACTATTGGGTTGTCAGGGCGGGGAGAAAACCACGACATGATAACTCGAATGAAGATGGCCGCAATGAGCACGTTGCACAGAATTTCAATGCCGGTGATGATGGAGTCCGTCACCCCTATTCTCCTCTCAGCGCCTTGGCCTTCTCATAGCCGGCAATAATGGCCTGAGCCAGAAGCGCCCTTAAGCCGCCCTCCTCCAGTAGAAGCAAGCCCTCTGCTGTTGTTCCCCCGGGTGAAGTGACCAGGTTTCGCAGCTCAGCAGGATGCTTGGCCGACTTCTGGGACAGGTGTGTTGCTCCCAAAACTGTCTCCAGCACCAGCTCTTGGGCCAGCTCACGGGGAAGACCTATGTGTACCGCGGCATCGATGAGCGATTCTATAATGAGAAGCACATATGCCGGTCCGCTTCCGCTCACCGCAGTAGCCATGTCGATATACTTTTCGTCCGAGACGAATATTTCCCTGCCCAGAGCCCCTAGGATGGAGGACGCCATCTTGTTATGTTCCTGACTTACCTCGCTGGTAGCAGTCCACACACTGACTCCTTCTCCGATTTGGGCTGGCATGTTGGGCATGGCGCGGACGATGGCCCTGTGGCTCAGCCCATCACGCAGGCTGGCCACAGATGCGCCGGCAACGATGGAAAGCACTAGCTGTTCTGGCTGAAGAAATCCCTTCAACTCCTGCATTACTTCAGCCAGGGACACAGGCTTGACCGCCAGAACAATGCACTCAGCCCCCTCTACAGCGTGGCGATTATCGGAGTCGGTGACCACTCCGTACTCCTGGCTGAGGTAGGAACGCCGCTTCTCACTCACGTCACTGGCCACTATGTCGTCGGCCTCGGCCAGACCTCTATCCAGAATGCCCCGGATAATGGCCTCGCCCATGTTTCCACCACCGATAAAGGCAATTCTCATTTTGTTACCCCTTCCTTTCGCCAAAGATGGCCCGACCGATTCTCACCATGGTCGCTCCCTCCTCGATGGCCACCTCAAAATCGTCTGTCATGCCCATCGAGAGATGTTTCAGTCCCAGGGAGTCCCGCAACAGCCTCAGTTGCCGGAAAATCGGGCGCACTTCCTCAGGATCGCTGGTAAGCGGGGCTATGGTCATCAGCCCTTTTATCTCAAGATGGGGGAGGCTGGCTATTTGCTCTACCGCTGAGCCGACTTCGGCAGCAGGGAATCCAGACTTGGTTGCTTCGCCAGCAACATCTACCTGAATGAGAATAGGTATGTCGCGCTCAGTATTACGGCTGATAACCTCTGCCAACCTGACCGAATCCACGCTGTGAATGATGTCAAAAAGCCTCACCGCTGGTTTAGCTTTATTGGTCTGGAGATGGCCCACCATGTGCCAGGTAGGGGATGGCTCAAGGGTGGGAAGCTGGCCGATCTTGCTCATGGCTTCCTGGACCCTGTTCTCGCCGAAGTGTCTGACACCTGCTTCGAAGGCCTTTTGAATAAGGCCAGGTTCCACCGTCTTGGTGACTGCAATAACCGTTATCTCTGCGGGAGACCTACCAGCCCGCTCGGCAGCCGCGGCGATGCGCTTCTCCAGTTGGCGAACGTTGTCCCCGATGTCCATAAGCCTGACGTCAGACGGTGCACTGTTCTTGTGTATCCTGGATAACAGTATACTGTAATCTGACCTAAAGTAAAGCGATGCCGGCCAAAGTCTGGCAGCATGCCGGCTCTCTCCCCAAAAGAAGGACCTTGACCTCTGGATAGTGGCAAGGTAGGGGGTGGACAGGGAGAGCCTGTCCGAAAACACCGGGGTGGGTTGGAGCATCTGCTCCAACCATGCCTAGAGCAGATGCTCTAGGCTACCCCATCTTGATAAACAAGGCTGTGGGCCTGTCCCACGCGGATTCTCGCCGACCTTTTCGGACAGGCTCGGGACGTCCGTCCCTACAGGTCATTGTGAGGAGCACGAACGTGTTCTATGAGCGGACCTGCCCGTTGCCGAAGATGATCCATTTATAGCTCGTCAGTTCTCTCAGCCCTAGAGGTCCACGAGCATGAAACTTCTGAGTACTGATGCCTACTTCTGCCCCTAGCCCGAACTGGCTCCCGTCAGTAAAGCGGGTGCTGGCATTGGCGTAGACACAGGCGGCATCGACTTCATCAAGGAAGCGGAGCGCCGCGGAGTAATCCTCAGTCACGATAGCCTCGGAGTGCCCTGAACTGTAACTCTGGATGTATTCGATAGCTTCATCGAGGGAATTCACCACCTTGACAGCAGCAATCAAGGCCAAAAATTCCTTGCCCCAGTCCTGCTCAGAGGCTGGTACCAGATTTAGGGAGGGGATATCCTTAAGTATTTGCAGAGCAGTCTCATCACAATGCATCTCCACCCCGGCCTTCCCCCACTCCCGGGCGATCAATGGCAAGTAGCGCTGGGCAATGTCAGCATGGACAAGAAGAGTATCCAGGGCATTACACACGGTAGGCCGCTGCACCTTGGCATTGTAGGCAATAGCTACTGCCTTATCAAGATCGGCGCTCTTGTCAACGTATGTATGGCACACCCCAACCCCCCCGGTCACCACCGGTACAGTAGCATTGTCGGCCACAAACCGAACCAACTCTGCGCCACCCCGGGGCACAAGCAAGTCGATGATGCCGGTCATCTTGAGCATATGGTTCACCACGGCGCGGTCAGTGGACTCAATGATCTGAATTGCTCCCTCAGGCACTCCAGCGCTGTAGGCAGCTTCCTGCACTACCTTTGCTAGAGCCAGGTTGGAGTTTATAGCTTCCTTACCACCGCGCAGGATAACTGCATTACCTGACTTAAGACACAGGGTGGAGATATCCACCGTAACGTTAGGTCGGCTCTCATAGACTGTTCCAATCACCCCCAAGGGCACTCGTTTCCTACTCACCTGGAGCCCATTGGGCAGGGTGCGCATATCGAAGACTTCCCCCACAGGATCGGGAAGTCCGGCCACCGTCCCCACATCTTGCGCCATAGCCGCGATGCGGTCAGGATTCAACAGCAACCGGTCAAGCATAGCTGGGCTCATGCCCGATGCCTCTGCCTCGGCGCGGTCTCGTTGGTTGGCGAGAAGAATCTCCTCCTTCCGGGAGATCAAACCATGGGCGACATCGGACAGCGCCCGGTTTTTCACCTCGGTGGAAAGGTGAGCCAGCTTTCTCGAAGCTGCTTTGGCTGCTTGCCCTTTGGCCTCTAATTCCTCTAGTGGAGATGCCATTTTCGTGTTTCAATCATATCTCAATGGCTCCTGGCAAAGCAACCTTGACCTGTTTTGGAGGCCTGGAGGAATCATTTCCTCCAGGCGACGTAGCAGAGGGAAGGGATTTCCTCTGCCCTCACCGACAAGGTCGGCAATCGCTGATTTGGGGCCTCTCTTGGCCAAATTGACATGTGGCTCAGCGGAATGATAGTATAAGACACGATTTTCAGCACGGAGGAAGGTATGAATTATAAGTACGTCATCTACGAAAAACAGGGAGAGATTGCCACCATCACCTTCAACAAACCGGAGAAGATGAACTCTTACGTGATTATCTCAGTGGGGGAAGACTTCGCCGAAGTGTTGGACGCGTTCAAGCAGGCGGAGAACGATGACGACGTAAAGGTGGTCATTCTCAAGGGAGCGGGTCGCTGCTTCTCCACGGGGCAGGACCTCAGCAAAGTAGGCTTCGTTTATGGTTTTGGTGACCAAAGATCAGACCGACGTCCCAGCCAGAGAATAAGGTTGAAGATGGATAGGGAGGGGATTTGTGAGGGCTACAAGGCCATTTTCCTCTGTCCGAAGCTAACCATAGCCCAGGTGCATGGATATGCTCTTGAGGCCGGGTTGATGATAGCTATGCTGTGCGACTTTTTCATAGTTGCCGATGATGCTATGGTCGGTTTCCCTGGCCAAAGGATAGGCTTTGCCGGCGGTGGCGAGCATACTTTCGGCCATCTGATGATGACGGTAGGTATGAGGCGGGCCCTGGACCTCTACATCACCGGCAGGCAGATTAATGGGAAAGAGGCAGAGCAAATAGGGCTGGTTACGAAATCCGTTCCTGCCGACAAGTTGGAGGAGGAGGTAAACAGCCTAGCTAAGGACCTGTGCCTTCTGCCGCGGGACGGTATTGCCATTGGCAAAGCCACCCGTCACCTGTTCTACGACCGGATGGGGCTTAACGATTCCTTTACTTATGCCTACATCACCCACACGATTTTCACTAATCTGCGGCATGAGCCGGGCGAGTTCAACTTCTTCCGGGAGAGAAGAGAAAAAGGATCCAAGGCGGCTTTTCACGAGAAGGACGACCGCTTTTCGACCTAGTGTAAGAAGGCTTGTGTGGCCAGTTGGCCGTATTTGAGAACGCTTAGCAGTTTGTTTTAGGGCAGTCGCCTCAGGCGACTGCCCTACTTACATTCTCCGTGGGTCGCCATAAGGAGCCTCAAATCAGCGATTGCCGCCCTCATCGTAGGCGGGTGCTCCGCTCGCCAGGGGCGAATCTTCGATCACCCGCCCCGCTTGGTAGGGGACAGAGCCCCTACCCTATGCCTACTTACATTCTCCATGCGTCGCCATAAGTAACTGCATCAACTGAGCAGACGTGGCCAGCTCCAGCGTTGACTTACACGGGAATTGACGTGGGTGGGACTTCAAATACTCCCTATATCAGTCCCTTCAGTTTGTCATAGGTTGAAGCCAGGGCTTCAGGTAATACCCTTGTATCGGCTACCACAGGCATAAAATTTGTATCCCCCTCCCATCGGGGAACAACGTGAGTATGGATATGGTCGCCGATTCCGGCTCCTGCTGGCTTGCCTATATTTAAGCCGATGTTGAAGGCGGCAGGCTCAAAAGCCCTCCGAAGGGCCCTGGTGCCCCTTCTTACCAGATCAAAGTGTTCCAACAGCTCGTCATCATTCAGGTCTTCCAGGTCGGGGACATGCCGGTATGGGGATATCATCAAGTGTCCTGGGTTATAGGGGAATTTGTTCAAAATGATGAAGTTCTTCTCCCCGCGGTAAAGGATGAGAGTGGATTTATCATCCTTTGCCTTGGGCCCTTGGCAGAGAATGCACCCCTCCGGTTTTTCCCCCAGTATGAATTCGATTCTCCAGGGAGCCCAGATACGTTCCACTAGCCCTCCAACAGGTATTGTAATCTCACCGGCAGTTGATAGTCAAAGTGGGCGAGTCTTTTGTGGGATCTAATCAGGATCAAGGTGGCCTGCCAAATCTTGAATTTGGGTGGCCAGCAGCCTACAATAAATAGGTCGGATGAGTCCTGCAGGCTAGGAGTTGATAGATCGAGTCAAATTGAAGTGACCTCGGGCTCACAGGTGTGAGATCTACTTACTGAGGTGTCTTAGATCACCAAGCTAACCATGCCTTTTACAGCTAGACGGAAACCAGGTCGCAGACACAGAATGATGCTCCGCATTAAGAAGGCGCTAGGAAGGCACGTGATCCTCTGCGATAGCTGCAAATGGGACTGGCGCAGTGCGTGCCATAACTCAGAACGCCCCAATGCCGCCTGGTGCCCGGATTATGAGAAACGGGGGAAATAGCTGGTCTTTCCCCGATCTGCCTTGAGGTTCACCTCGAAAAGCGCCTTTATCCAATCCACGCATATACGGCAGTTGAAGGTGACAGTACCACTTCCATCGCCTGGATCGAATCGCCTAAATGCGTACGATCGGCGGTTGGGACAGGCGTTCTTAAGCGCTCGGTTATGTGTCCAAACGAATTCGAACAATACTGAAGGAGGAATTGATGGATAGTAGAGAGGCTGTGATAATCAGCGGGGTTAGGACAGCCGTGGGAGCTTTCGGATGTTCTTTGAAGGATGTTCCGGTTGTCGATCTGGGCAAGACGGTGATCAAGGAGGTATTGAACAGGGCAGGGGTAAGACCTGTAGTCCCTGATGGACTAAAAGAGATCAGGCCCATGGTTCTGAAAGGTATCGAAAAGAGCGAGATAGAAGCGAAATACATGGACTGGGACGAGAGTCTGCAACCCTTGGCTGTAGACGAAGTAATTATGGGCAATGTCATTCAAGGGGGCCAGGGGCAGAATACCGGCAGACAGGCAAGCATCAGGGCAGGCGTGCCTCAGGAAACAGGGGCCTTCACCATAAACAAAGTGTGCGCTTCTGGCATGAAAGCAGTGGCTTTGGCGGCCCAGGCGATAAGGGCTGGAGATGCAGATGCGATCATAGCCGGTGGAATGGAAAACATGAGCAACGTGCCTTATGCCTTGCCTAAAGCGCGATGGGGATACCGCATGGATGTAGGTGCCAAGGCGGAAGCCCTCGACATGATGGTCTTCGACGGGTTATATGAAATATTCTACGATTATCATATGGGTGTTACAGCAGAAAACATTGCCAGAGAGTACAACATAACAAGGAGTGAGCAGGACCAACTGGGTGCTGAGAGCCATCACCGGGCCATGAAGGCAATAAGAGACGGCTTGTTCCGGGAGGAAATTGTACCGGTAGAGGTTCCACAAAAAGGGGGGCCTGTACTATTTGATACTGACGAAAGACCGATGGAGACGGATGTGGAAAGGATGGGTAAGCTGGCGCCGGCCTTTGTGAACGGGGGAACCGTTACGGCAGGAAATGCCTCGGGGATAAACGACGGTGCAGCGGCTCTGCTCATAACTTCCAGGGAATTTGCCGAGAAAAATGGTTTGAAGATCAGGGCGTCAATAAGAGGCTATGCCTCCGGTGGGGTAGATCCCAAGTATATGGGCCTCGGCCCAATACCGGCTACGCGCAGACTGCTGAAAAGGACAGGTTATAGCATCAAAGATTTGGAACTGATTGAGCTAAATGAAGCCTTTGCTTCTCAGGCCATTGCTTGCATGAAAGAACTGGGCATTCCGCGCTACGGTGAAAGTAAGAAGTTCTGTGAGGTTGGCTGTGAGAATGTCAACCCTAACGGCTCGGGAATATCACTGGGACACCCCGTTGGCTGCACCGGCGCCAGAATACTGGTGACGTTGCTTTATGAGATGGAGAGAAGGGACGTCCAGCGGGGTCTGGCTACCCTTTGTATTGGCGGGGGGCAGGGGATGGCTATGATCCTGGAGCGGGAAAGTGGGGGCAATTGATTAAGGCGATTATCCCCTGACATAGGCGTTGAGGCTCTGGGGGTGGGAATTGTTCGGCAGTTTTTAACCATATCATTAACCCCCCCTCAAAAAATTCTGCCATATCAAAGTCTTAATCCCATGGTTATTTGCCTTGCCTGTGGCCTTTGTATTCCTCTCGTCAATAACAAGAGTGAGTTTGCGTTTTAAGGCAATTGCCATCGCTGATGCTTCTCCAGCATCAATACCCTGCTGCTTTAGCATGCGTAGATACTCGTCCTCCTCGTTATCTTGGAACTGTGTTATCATTTGAGGATGTCTTAGAACAAACAGCCGGAGAGGGTCTGTCTTGTTGATCCTAGGGTGATGCGCTACCTCGTATGCAATCCTTTCGGATATTAGGATCGCCCCTTTTCGCTGTTCCAAAGCCTTAACCCCCTCATTTTGCTCAATATTTATGAGAGAACTAGAGTCAACTACATATTGCCAAAATTCTCGAGCAAAAGCGTTCTTCACTGTACATTAACTCTGCTACTTGCTTCGCTGCTCAAGCACCTTCATAGCTTCCCTGAGTGTGATCCCTAATCCATCCGCAACCTTACCGACAGAAATTAGTCCTTCCTGGTAGGCCTCGAGAGTTATTTCTACGAATCCCTTACCAAGTTGCCTTTCCCACTTCGGAGTTCGAGGGCGTCTAAGGAACTTCGGTTTGAATTCAAAGAGAGTGTCAGTATATCCACCCCCTATTAATCTGAAATTCTCCAATCTATAGCCCAGCGCTTGAATACTTACGCCCCACTTACCAGCCATTTGACCCAATTCGCTTTGTGAAGGCGTTTTGGAGAGGCCTCTTTTTTCAAAATCCTCTACTACACTTGTTTCAGGTAGCAGCAATTCAATTGCAAATTGATTAGCTTTGAGCTCTATGCCTTCATGGGCTTCGCTGAGCTTTACTGGAATATAACAGAGGGTGGATTCATGTCCATAAATAAGATGGACTAGTTCATGAGCTAACGTGAAATTTCTTCTCCCTTTTGGTTCATTAGTATTGAGCAAAATACAAGGACCGTATTCCGAATGCCAAAATGAAAAACCAGAGAAGACATCCTCTGGAACGGGCAGTTCGAATATACGGACGCCCTCACCTTCTAAGCGCTCTCTTAAATCGGGTAAAGGCTTGTCGCCCACATCGAGTTTCCTTCTCAAACTCTGAGCTATTGCCTTTGGATGGATAGACTCCTCAAAACGAGGAAGCTTAACCTCTCGTTTTCTATCTAGGAGATTCTCAAACTCGAGAGCAGTTCGACATAATTCATCAAATCTTGCTAGGACAATCTTCGCCTCCTTAGGCAGTTCTTTCAAAGATTGCCCAGGCTTTCCACGAAACTCCACTTTACGTGGTGGCAAAGGAGTCTCTCTTAAGAAGTAATCTATTCCCCTGCCGTACAGCCTGGCCAATTCTTCAAGTTGCTTCAGAGTGGGTTGTGATAGCTCTTTTTCCCAATCAAGTATGTCGTCACGAGCAACATTTAGGTCGGGGGCTACTTCCTCTGGAGTTAATTGGAGCAACCCTCTTGCTTTTTGAAGTTGTGCTCCTATAATTAGACTTTCCTTAACTTCTGAATTATTTATCACAACTCACCTCTAAAGACCTTTCCTAAAATCGCCTGAGGCAAGGCATTGATGGCTTCAAGCTTGTTTTGAAACAGGGTGATTTCCATATTAAACGCCAGTTTAATATACTTTTGTCTTATTAAACAAGGTTGCCTTTTTGTTTAATAATATACTTGTTGGCGCTCAAGGACAACCGTTTACAGCTCTCCGCAGAAAGCCTTTCTTAAAACCGCTTGGGGCAAGGCATTGATGGCCTCAAGCTGTGTCTCAATGCTGTTGCGGAGTCTCTCCGCGTGGGCTATTTTTTCTTTGAGGTAAGCTGCGATGCGCTTTTGTTTATGGACGGGGGGCAGGGGATGGCGATGGTGCTGGAGCGGTAGAGAGAAGCAGTAGGGGCAATTCTTGAATTGCCCCTACTGCTTCTTTTAGTCGCATCATTCAGGGCAGACGCTGCCCCGGGGAATCCTACCTGTAGTCGTAAAATCCCTTCCCGGTCTTGCGCCCTAGATGCCCGGCGGTGACCATTTTCTTCAATATAGTCGGGGGGGCAAACAGGGGGTCCTTTAATTCCTCGAACATGGCGCAAAGGATATAGTAAACTGTGTCCAGCCCAATGAAATCCGCCAGTTCCAGCGGACCCATGGGGTGGTTCAACCCCAGCCTCATGGTCCGGTCGATGTCCTCCTTGGTGGCCATGCCTTGCTCATAGAACCGAATGGTATAGATGAGATAGACCATACTCAGGCGGTTGGCTATGAATCCAGGTGTGTCCTGGCACAAGACCGTCTCCTTGTCTATGGACTTGCAAAATACCCTGGCGGTATCAATGGCCTCGTCTGACGTAACCAGCGTTTTAACAATCTCCACCAGCCTCATCACCGGCACAGGACTGAAGAAATGCAACCCCAGTACTTGAGAAGGTCTGTTGGTTGTCATGGCCATGTCCAGTATGGACAAGCATGAGGTGTTGCTAGCCAGGAAGGCATGCGGAGTGCAAACCTTGTCCAGGCCAGCGAAAATCCTCTTCTTCTCCTCCAGGTTTTCGATAGCTGCCTCTATCACCAGGTCGCAATCCTTAAAATCATCCGTGTTGAGTGTGCCTCGTATGCGTCCCAGGGTGGCCTCTTTGTCTTCCTCCGTAATCTTCTCCCTTTTCACCGCCTTTTGTAAGGACGATGTAATGTTTGACATGCCCTTGTCCAGAAATTGCTGTGCCACCTCCAGCACCACGACGGGGTAGCCAGCCCTGGCACAAACCTCAGTAATGCCTCCGCCCATTAAGCCGCAACCTACTACACCTACCTTCTTAATCTCCATATGACTCCTTTCTCCTTCTTGCTCATTTCACGGCTGCCGGGATATCATTCAGAGTATTATTTCCCCTTGGGTTCCGATTTCCTCTTCTCCAGGAAAGCTTGCCTGGCCTCCTGGTGATCTTCAGTGGCAACGCAGAAATCCATTAGCTTTGTCTCCAGTCTCAGACCCTCTTCCAGGTTCATTTCAATCCCTTTATACATGGCCTCTTTTGCCGCCCTGACTGCCAAAGGAGGTATCTCGCAGAGCCTGTTGGCCCACTCCTCAGCAGTGGGGAGGAGTTGATCAGGAGGAACTACCTTATTGACCAGCCCTATGCGGTAAGCCTCTTGGGCATCAATGCGCCCTCCGAAGAAAATCATCTCCGCCGCCTTGGCTTTCGGGATAGCTCGGATCAACCTCTGGGTTCCTCCCCAACCTGGAATTATCCCCAGAGTCACTTCAGGGAATCCGAAGGTGGCAGTTCCGGCGGCGATCCTCAGATCGCAACCCAGGGCTAGCTCAAGACCTCCACCTAGAGCGTGCCCATTGATAGCGGCGATGGTAGGCTTCCATAGTTCCAACCCGCGAAATAAAGTAGGTGGTACACGCCACCACTCATTGCGAATTTCGCCCAGCACAGGCAGCATCTCCTTGATATCAGCCCCAACGCAAAAAGCCCTGGCGCCGCTGCCGGTTATAATAGCTACCCAGCTATTGTTGTCATCTCTGAAGTCGACCAGTGCTTCGCTAAGTTCTTGAAAGGTCTCCGGGTCAATAGAATTCAAGGCTCGAGGCCGGTCTATGGTGATATAAGCGATTCTCCCTCGTTTCTCATATAAAAGCGCCATTTTGAGCCCTCCTGTAGCCAGTCTTACTGGTGGCGTCTTTCCTCGGTGTTAGCTGCCACGTTGAATGTGAACCACATTTGTGCAAACTGGCGGACTGAAACAAAAGCTGCTGCACTGAGCAGGGGTCAACCCGTAGGGTTGGGCGAATGGGCGGCAAAGCTGTGACGCAAGGCACGCAGGGTAGCCAAATCGCCCAGCTTTGCCTCCCTGGCATAGCCCTTCAGGATTTGCCAGAATCCCTGCCTGGTAAGTCTTTCTCCAAGCCGGTTTAGGAACAGAGCCTGTTCCTCTTTGCGGTGCGCGAGCTGAGGGCGAGCTTCTTCCAGGTACCTCTGGAACGAGGGAACTGAATCTCGGTATACGCTACCGTTTCGCTCCCTTGAACCTTTTACCAAATAAGAAACGGAGTCCCCTTGTAGGTTTACATCCACTAAATTAAGTGACATTAGCTCACGCACCTGCATACCAGTGGCGTAAAGGAGTTCCAGCATCGCTTTATCCCGCTTTGCTTCCGGAGTGGGATGTTTTTCAGGTTGTCTTAACAACTCCCTGACTTGAGGCACTGACAGAGGTCGGGGCGAGGTTTTCTTGACTCTGGGTGAACCGAGATTCTCAGTGGGAGATTTATGCGTCACCTTTGTGTTGACGAGGAACTTAAACAGGGATTTGGCTGACGCTGTCTTGCGGGCTACGGTTGCCAAAGCGTAGCGCCTCTCTTTTAGATCAAGGAGGTAGCTTAGAACAAGCTGACGATCCACTGCTGACCACCCACTTACACCCTTCTCCTGAAAGAAGTCTGCCAATTGGACAAGATCATTTTTGTAAGCAGCAACAGTGTTCTCGGAGAATCGCTTTTCCGTGGTCAGGTAGTCTAAGAAAGCCCCGATTTCCTGTCTCATGACTTCTCCTTTAGAGAGCTATTTGCCTTTACGGCGCCAATAATTTTAACACAGTTAGAACTAAAATGGTAGAATTGTTTTCAGCTATGCAACGCGAACGTCTTTATCAGCAGTTAAGAGCCCTGCCAACAAACGCTGGCGTATATCTACTCAAGGACGGAGAGGATAACGTACTCTATGTAGGGAAAGCGGCCAGCCTGTACCATCGGGTGGGTTCCTACTTCAGCTCACCTCATAATCTATCGTCGAAGCTGCAAAAGATGGTGGCTCGGATAGCCGACTTCGAGTTTTTCGTCACTGATTCTGACCAGGAAGCAATCATACTGGAGTGTAATCTCATCAAACACTATCGGCCACCGTATAATGTGCGCCTGAAAGACGACAAGAGCTATCCTTACCTCAAAATAGACCTGGATGAGGATTGGCCCAGGGTGTACATCACGCGGCGTCTGGAAAAAGACGGTGCCAGGTATTTCGGTCCCTTTGCCAGTGCCGGGTCAGTGCGTAAGACTTTGGCTTTACTCAAAAGACTCTTCCCTTTCCGCAGTTGCAGAAAGGTAGTTGCTGGCAACGAGTCACGACCATGCTTGGATTATCACATCCACCGCTGTCTCGGCCCCTGCATTTCTGCGGTAAGTAAAGAGGAGTATCGGCAGGTGATAAACCAGGTTATTCTTTTCCTGGAGGGGAAGCAAGAGGTAGTGGTGCGGGAGCTACGCCGCAAGATGGCAGCAGCAGCAAAGAATTTGGAGTTTGAAAAGGCTGCCCTGATTCGAGACCAAGTCCGCGCTGTGGAAAAGGTTATCGAACGACAGAAGATCGCTTCAGCAGAAGGGGAAATGGATGTGATTGCCTTTGCCCAAGCCAGGGAGCAAGCCTATGTACTGGTTTTCCTTATCCGCAACGGGAAGCTTTTGGGCAGGGAACACTTCATGCTAGCAGGAACAAGGGGTGAAGAACCTTCTCCGATAATGACCAGCTTTGTACAGCAGTTTTACCACTCTGCTGCTTATATACCAGATCAGATACTACTTCAGTATCCTTTGGAAGAAACGTCCTTGGTTCAAGAGTGGGTGAGGAGCCGAAAGGGGGCGAAGGTCGACATCCGGGTGCCCCGGCGGGGGGTAAAGAAGGATCTGGTGAACATGGTGGCCGAGAATGCCCGCCAGGGTCTGGAGCAAATGAGGATCAAGTTGCTTGCCGAACCTGATGTCCTGGCCACTGCGCTAGAAGAGCTAAAGAGGTATCTTTTGTTACCCTCGTTTCCTCATCGGGTGGAAGGCTACGACATCTCCAATATTCAAGGAGCCTATGCTGTGGGGAGCATGGTAGTTTTTGAAGGAGGACAGCCAAGAAAATCTCACTATCGGCGCTTCAGAATTAAGTCGGTGGCAGGAGCCAATGATTACGCCATGATTCAGGAGGTACTGAGGAGACGCTTCAAGAGGAGCGCCACCGAACCCCCAGGGAGCACCTGGGAGATGATTCCTGACCTGGTACTCATTGATGGTGGTAAAGGACAGCTTAGCGCTGCCCTGGAGGTGATGAAAGAGGCTGGGGTCGATTCTATTCCCTGTGCCAGCATTGCCAAGGAAAATGAGGCCATATTCTTGCCCCGGTCAACCGATCCTGTAATGCTTCCTCGCGATTCAGCCGCTCTCTACCTTCTGCAAAGGCTAAGGGATGAGGCACACCGTTTTGCCCTGGGGTACCACCACAAGGTGCACCACCGGGCCTCTTTGGCCTCACCCCTTGATGCCATCCCTGGTATTGGATCCAAGCGAAAGCGAGCCCTGCTCAAGCGGTTTGGCTCCACCAGGAGGATCAAAGAGGCATCAATAACAGAACTGGCGTCGGTGAAAGAGATGACCAGGTCGGCGGCGGAGAGGGTGAAAGAATACCTCTAAATGTGACGACCGGACTACTTGCCTGTAGCGAGGGATACAGGCAGATTCTCATCACTAATTTCTGAACGAGTACATACCCTTGCATTCTTGCCCCTGTTATGGTATATTTACTTTGAATTTGGGTTGCGCGTGGAGTGGGTATCCCCCACTTCTTTTGTTACAGGAGCCGTAGGAGGGGAGGTGTGAGCAGGAAATGAAGACGGATTTTGTGATTGCTCTCACGCAATTAGCGGCTGAGAGGAACCTATCTAAGGAAGTCATCCTCAAGACCCTAGAGACGGCTTTGGTCCCCATTTTCAGGAAGACTAGCTTTGCACCTGATCAAGATGTCTTTGTGAGGATCGCACCGCAAACGGGAGACGTCAAGGTGTATGCCCGAATGGAGGTGGTGAAAAGAACTACAGATCCCCGTCAGGAGCTGTCGCTGGCTCGGGCAAGAAAGATGAAAGCGGATGCTCGACTCGGGGATATGATTGAGGTGGAATACACTCCAGCTAATGCTGGACGTATTGCCGCTCAAACAGCGAAACAGGTGATGCTGCAGCGACTGCGGGAGGCAGAACGTGATGCCATCTTTGGAGAATATGCTGATAAGGAAGGGGACATTGTCAGTGGCGTTGTACACCTCACCGACCCGAAGCAGATCATTGTTGACATAGGAAGAGCCGAGGCAATACTCCCTTTGGCTGAGCAGGTGAGTACAGAACACTACCGGGTGGGGCAGAGGCTTAAGCTGTACCTGGTGAGAGTAGTGAGGGGCAATAGGGGGACTCAACTGGTGGTATCGCGGACGCATCAAAACCTGCTGCGCCGCCTTTTTGAACTGGAGGTTCCTGAAATCTACACCGGCACAGTGGAGATTAAGGCTCTTGCCCGTGAACCTGGGTATCGAAGCAAGGTTGCTGTTGCGGCTCGCCAGGAAGGGGTGGATGCCGTTGGCTGTTGCCTCGGGCTTCGCAGTATCAGAATCCAGAATATCATCAAGGAGCTAAATGGAGAGAAGATAGACATAATTCAATGGCATCCTGATCCGGCAGTTTTCATTGCCAGTGCTCTAAGCCCTGCCCCGGTGGTGAAGGTAGAAGTAGGTGAAGAGGAGAGGAGTGCCAACGTTATTGTTCCCGATAGGCAACTTTCTCTAGCCATCGGGAAAGGGGGGCAGAATGCCCGGCTTGCCGCCAGGCTTACTGGCTGGCGAATTGACATTAAGAGTGTCTCCATGGTGGGGGTAGAAAAGCCCGCTGAACGGTTAGAAGAAGTTGTAGAAGAAGCTGGCATAGAGGAGCGCGTGGAAGAGCTTGCTCCTAGCGAGATAGTGTCGGCGGCTGAAGCTGTAGCGGAAGCTGCGGTACAGCCGGTGGCCGAAGAAATAACCGCCGCGCCGGTTGGGGAGGTGTCCGATGTGATCCCAGCTTTAGCCGAGACGCCATCTGAGGTTGAAGTTGAGGAACCTGTCAGAACCTATTCCGTTGAGGAGATACTTTCCCAGATAGAGGCGGCTACTGGAAGAGCTCAAAGTCGCTATCCTGAGCGAATGCCAATGCCCAGGTCTGAGCCCACGGTTAAGAGGGGGAAGAAGGGAAGTGCTCCTGATGACGAGTTGTTAGTGGAGAAAGCCAAACCTAAAAGGGCGGTTCGACGCCAGCGTGTATTAGATGAGGAATCAGATCTAGATGAGAAATCAGAAGAGGAGATACTTTCCCAGATAGAAGCGGCTGAGAAATCAGATGAGGAGATACTTTCCCAGATAGAAGCGGCTGAGAAATCAGATGAGGAGATACTTTCCCAGATAGAAGCGGCTGCTGAAACACCTCAAAGTGGCTATCCTGAGGTAGCGCCAATGCCTAAGTCTGAGCCCAAGGTTAAGAAGGGGAAGAAGGGAAGTGCTCCTGAGGACGAGTTATTAGTGGAGAAAGCCAAACCTAAAAAGGCGGTTCGACGCCAGCGTGCATCAGAAGAGGAGATACTTTCCCAGGTAGAAGCGGCTGCTGAAACACCTCAAAGTGGCCATCCTGAGCCAGTGCCAATGCCCAAGTCTGAGCCCAAGGTTAAGAAAGGGAAGAAGGGAAGTGCTCCTGATGACGAGTTAGCAACAAAGAAAACCAGACCTAAGAAGGTGACTTGAGGCCAGCGCACGTCAGGAGATGATTTAGGTTTAGGTCAGAAAGATGAAGACCGATAGCACAGGTCAACCACTGCCCCTCAGGCACATCCCGCAGCGCACCTGCGTTGCTTGTCGTGAAGTTAAGCCAAAGCGCCAGTTGATCCGGCTGGTCTATGGTGTCGATGGCACAGTAGACGTAGACCCTTCAGGGAAGAGGGCGGGGCGGGGCGCTTATCTTTGCTACTCGTCGGATTGTTGGGAGAAAGGACTGAAAAAGAGTAAACTGGAGCATGTGCTGCGGGGGAGAGTGAATGCCGAGAGCTGGACAGGCCTTCTAGAGTCTGGCAAGAGGCTCTGCTCTGATGACAAAGGCAATGACTGTTGCTAACATGAAGGGATTGAATGGCGAAGACTAGCAAGGAAGCAAAGCAATCTTCTAAAGCGGAACGCCAGGTTGAGATTCCGCCGTTTCTAACAGTACAGGAACTGGCCGATTTGCTAGAGACGAGCGGGGTGGAACTGATAAAGCAATTAATGCAGGCTGGCTTCATGGCAAATCTCAACCAGACGCTCGATTATGAGACCGCAGAGATAATAGCCTCAGAACTTGGTTACGAAGCAGTAGAGAAAACGACTCCGGGGCCTAGTGTGGCTATCAGGGCGGGGCTGGAAGGGCAAGAGCTTCAACCACGTCCGCCTGTAGTCACCGTTATGGGCCATATCGACCATGGCAAGACCAAGCTTTTGGATGCTATTCGCCAAACAAATGTAATAGACACCGAAGCGGGGGGTATCACCCAGCACATTGGTGCCTATCAGGCAGAGGTAGATGGCAGAAAGATAACCTTTCTAGACACGCCCGGTCATGAGGCTTTTACTGCCATGCGAGCCAGGGGGGCAAAGGCAACAGATATCGCTGTCCTTGTAGTAGCTGCCGATGATGGGGTAATGCCGCAGACCCGAGAGGCCATAGCCCATGCTCGGGCTGCTGGGGTTGCTATTGTAGTAGCCCTGAATAAGATTGATAAGCCTGATATTAATCTGGAGCGGGTGAAGCAACAACTTGGTAAGGAAGGTTTGGTTATTGAGGAGTGGGGTGGGGATATTATCTGTGTCCCCGTTTCCGCCAAGATGAAGCAGGGTGTTGGTGAACTTCTAGAGAACATACTTGTTGTTGCTGAGATACTGGAACTGAAAGCGAACCCAAACTGCCTGGCTAGTGGGGTGGTCATCGAGGCAGGACTGGATAAGACAAGAGGAGCTCTGGCTACGCTCTTGGTACAAAATGGCAGCCTTAAGCCGGGGGACCCAGTGGTTGTTGGTGATACTTGGGGCAAAGTGAAAGCCATGTTCAATGATGTCGGCAAGCGGGTTAAGAAAGCAGAACCAGCTACTCCGGTTAAGGTTTTGGGGCTGAATAGCGTACCCCAGGCTGGTGACATGTTTGCAGTGGCTAACAGTGAGCGGGAGGCACGGAGCTTTGCGCAAAAGCGGCAGGAGGAAAAGCAACTGAAGTCGCTAAGGCCAACCGCAACCCTCAGCTTGGATAGCCTCGTGACCGGAGGCGAGGAAGGGGAGACAAAGGAGCTTAACATTGTTCTCAAGACGGGTGTCCAAGGGAGCATTGAGCCGGTAAAGGACTCCATCGAACAGCTGCAGACAGAGGAAGTCAAAGTGAGTGTCATTCACTCTGGCAGCGGGGGGATTACCGAAGGTGACGTGTTATTGGCTCTGGCTTCCAAAGGGATTGTCATTGGCTTTGATACTGCGCCTACAATAGGTGCCCAGCGCTTGGCTGAATTAGAAGGGGTAGATATCCGTTGCTACGAGGTGATCTATGAGCTGCTAGAGGCGATAGAGAGGGCCATCAAGGGTATGAAGGAGCCCTCATATGTTGAGGTTGTCGAAGGACACGCCGAAGTGAGGATGGTTTTCTCCGCCAGTAAGTTTGGAAAGGCAGCCGGGGTCTATGTTACCGATGGGAAGCTAAGGCGAGATGGCCTGGTTAGAATTACACGCCAGGGAGAAGTAGTCCACCAGGGCACTCTTACTAGCCTGAGACGCTTTAAGGACGACGCAAAAGAAGTGGCAGCAGGCTTCGAGTGTGGGGTGGGGGTGGCCGGTTTCAAGCAGTTTGAAGAAGGCGACATAATTGAGGCTTATCGGATGGAGAGAGTTGATGAGTCGGCGCATTGAAAGGGTGAACAGCCTTATCCGGCAAGAGATAAGCGAATTGCTGCAACGCCAGGTTAAAGATCCCAGGTTAGGTGGTCTTGTTACTGTGACTCAGGTTTCCACTTCTGGGGATCTTCGCCACGCTAAAGTGTTCTTTAGCATTATGGGCAGTGAAGATGAAAAAGAGAAGGCCCTTGAGGCTTTGACTGCTGCCTCGGGTTTCTTGCGCAAAGAGATGAGCAGTCGACTCGGACTACGGCGTTGCCCTGAATTGAGCTTCCACTACGATGACTCCATCGGCCAGGGAGCTCAGGTCCTCCAGTTAATTAGCCAGGTAGCTATCATTGAAACTGGAGGAGAAGAACCAAGTGAGTGTTGACGGCATCCTAAACGTCCTCAAGCCGGCGGGCAGGACCTCCTTTGCAGTAGTCTCCTTGCTACGACGCCTGAGCGGTGAGCCACGGGTAGGCCATGCAGGGACGCTTGATCCTGACGCCACAGGGGTACTGGTCCTTTGCTTCGGTCAAGGAACCAGGATTATCGAGTTCCTGGCCCAGGCCAGGAAAACCTACCAAGCCGAAATTGAACTGGGGATAACTACCGATAGTTATGATGCCAGCGGTAAGGTAGTTCAAACGAGCGATCCCTCCTTTGTCACCGAAGGGCAAGTCGAGCAGGCACTTCATTCCTTTCTTGGTTCTATCGAGCAGATCCCCCCAATGTATAGTGCCCTCAAATATAAAGGGAAGCGTCTCTACCGATTTGCTTGGGAAGGGATTGAGGTGCCAAGAGAGCCCAGGAGCGTGCAGGTTCTTGGCTTGGAGCTTCTGGGATGGCAACCTCCCATTATCACTATTGAGGTGGAATGTAGTGCCGGTACCTACATCCGCTCCTTAGCCCATGATATAGGACTAGCTCTAGGTTGCGGCGCTCATCTTAGAAAACTCGTTCGTATCAAGAGTGAGCCCTTTCATATCAGTGAGGCCATACCCCTTCCTTTTATTGAACAGGCTTTTTGCCATGGCTATTGGCAGCGGTTCCTTTATGCTGTTGACGAGGTGCTCCTTGGTTGGGAAGCGGCTATCCTTAGCCAGGAAAGCGAGGCAATGGTAAGAAACGGTCGCTCCATACCTTTAGCGAGTACAGGTCTCTCAGCTCAGTCTGTCAATCGCTGTCGTGCCTACTCTACTGATGGTCGTTTTCTAGCGGTGTTACGTCAGGAAGACAAAGACCGATGGCATCCTGAGAAGGTGTTTCACCTTACAGATTCCAGCAATATCCAGTGACTGGCCCTCAGTCGCTGATTTAGGGGCAGCTCCCCAACCGATGGATTGAAGCCTTCCTTAACCTGTCTGTGGGAGAGCCTTTCCAGGCTCGATATCTTCTAAGGATTGAGGGAGTCCACTCCTTCAATCCTTTGGTCAAGGAAGGGATTCCTTCACGCCTCACAAGCACTCAATTGCTGCTCAAGGGCAGTTACGAAGGTCTTGACAACCTGAGTGGAACATGCGTATAGTTCAATCAGTTTGAAAGGAGGTGGACGTAGTGGCACAGGCGTATTGCTTCAAATGTAGGTCGAAGGTTGACATTAAGAACCCGACGAGCGTCACTTTGAAGAACAAACGCCCGGCTACCAGGGGTGTATGCCCCAAGTGTAGCACCACGGTGTTCAGAATTGGCAAGGCTTAGTCGAACGATACTGGGACTAACCAGAGTTGGATAGCGTGAGTCTACGTAGCAGAGTAAGTGGGTGGACGCTGAGTACTGTCTGCACTTGGTTTTCTTCCAAACCGCAGCCTCTGAGTATGGCATTGGCCAATGAGGGGGTAAGTAAATCCGAGCTTTCGTGGGCATCAGAGCCAAGTAATACTTTGATCCCGGTGGTCTCTACCAGGTGAGCTACATGCCCATTTGTCAAGCAGTGTCCCTTCCTGGCACTTATCTCGATGAATATACCGTTTGCTGCTGCTAACTTCGCCTCCTCTGGAGTGAGTAATCCAGGGTGGACCAAGATATCTACGTCAGGCGATTGGACTGCCGCCAGGTTAGTCCCTTTTTCTACCGGTTCAACAATGGTCTCGCCATGAACGAGTACTATCCATGCTCCCAACTCCTTGGCCCGCTTTGCTGCTTCAGCAATGGCTCGAGCCGGGAGGTGGGTAAGTTCAACACCGGGGATGGCGATGATGTCCCAATACTCTCTGGCTATGAGACAATCCTGGCTAATCTCGTGGAGTATTCTCTCCAGGGATCCCAGGCCAACGTGGTCGGTCAGAGCAATGGCGCGGTAGCCGTTTTCTGTTGCCCGCCGTATCAGTTCAATGGGCGACAGGTCTCCATCGCTCAAAGAGGTGTGAGTATGGAAGTCGTAGATTTGTGGTTGCCTCCCAACACAGTATAGGCTATAAATATAGCATACGTGAGTATAGTGGACAACCAGGGGGGTGGAGAAAACGAGACGGACTTTCAGGACAATAGTCGTTCCCTTATCACTCTGGACATTTGGCAGTGTAGCTGATAAGATACTCCGTGCCTCAGATAGGCTGGTTAAGCATCCGGCACGGTTAACGACTAGGGATGGAATTTGCGATGGGAAAGGGGGTACTTAGAACTTGGGAAACATAAACGTAGCCATAATAGGTGTAGGTAATTGTGCTTCCTCCTTAGTTCAAGGCGTCCACTACTATCGTAACGCAAAGCAAGACGAGTTTATACCTGGTTTGAGGTGTCCGGAACTCGGAGGATACCATGTCGGCGATATCCAGTTTGTGGCTGCCTTTGATATCGATAAGAATAAAGTGGGTAAGGACCTGGCGAAGGCCATATTCGTTTCCCCCAACAATACCTTCAAGTTTTGTGAGGTGCCTAACACGGGGGTAAAAGTGCAGCGAGGGATGACCCATGACGGTCTGGGCAAATATCTTTCGCAGGTGATCACCAAGGCGCCTGGCTCCACTGCAAATGTGGTCAACATTCTCAAAAGCACGGAGACTGATGTAGTTGTCAGCTATCTGCCTGTTGGCAGTGAGGAGGCCACCAAGTGGTATGTGGAGCAAGTCCTCAGCGCCGGTTGCGGCTTGATTAACTGCATCCCCGTCTTCATCGCCCGGGAAGAGTACTGGCAGAAACGTTTTGCCGAAAAAGGGCTGCCTATAATCGGTGATGATATCAAGTCGCAGGTTGGCGCTACTATCACCCATCGGGTACTTACCAGGCTGTTCCGTGATCGAGGGGTTAAACTGGAGCGAACCTATCAGTTGAATTTTGGAGGTAACACAGACTTCTACAACATGCTGGAGAGGGAGCGCCTGGAGTCGAAGAAGATATCCAAGACCAACGCAGTTACGTCTCAGCTGGATTATGAGCTTGACCCAGGAGATATCCATGTGGGGCCGAGCGATTATGTTCCCTGGCTTGGTGACCGCAAATTCTGTCACATTCGTATGGAGGGGCGGACTTTTGGCGATGTTCCTCTGAATCTGGAGCTCAAACTCGAGGTATGGGATAGCCCTAATTCAGCCGGGGTGGTTGTTGATGCCATCAGGTGTTGCAAGCTAGCCCTGGAAAGGGGGCTTAGGGGTGCACTAGCCGCCCCATCTGCTTGCTTCATGAAATCACCGCCTGTTCAGTATACCGATGCGGAAGCGCACAGAATGGTGGGGGAGTTTGTTGACGGGACGAACAATGAGACCTTGCCAGGTGAGAGCTTGCGTAGCGAGGAATAGATGGCCTTCCAAGCTATAAATATTGCCTTGGTTTCCCCTTATGATTACGCCTATCCAGGTGGGGTCAACACCCATATTTCCAGCCTTGCCCTTGGTCTGGCTAAGATGGGGCATCAGGTAAAGATTCTTGCCCCTTGCTCCAATAAGAAAGCTCTCGTCCGGCCGCAGGACATCATTCCCCTGGGGAAAACAATTCCCTATCCCTCCAATGGCTCAGTAGCTCGGCTTACAATATCCTGGTGGCTGCTGCCGAAAGTGAAGTCCATCCTCGAGAAAGAGAAGTTCGATATTATCCACTTCCACGAGCCGTTGTTTCCTTCTCTACCTTGGATGGTGCTCCCCGTGTCTCGCTCGGTTAATGTGGCCACTTTTCACGCCTACTATAAACGCTCCTTTGGATATTGGTTCTGGAAACCACTCTGCAGGAGGTTTTACAACAGGCTTGATGGTAAGATCGCTGTCTCCGAACCAGCCATGAGGTTTGTCTCCAGATACTTCCCCGGTGATTACCGCATAATCCCCCATGGCGTTGATGCGGAACGTTTCTCGGCAGAGGTACCTCCGATTGAGGATTTCTGCGATGGTAAATTGAATATCCTGTTTGTCAGTCGACTTGATGAGCGGAAAGGGGTGAGATACCTTCTTAAGGCTTATAAAATGGTGAAGGAAGAGATTCCTGAATCCAGGCTTATTGTAGTTGGCCCTGGCAATGCGAGGCGGTATAAAGACTGGGTCCAGGCGGTAAAGTTGAAGGATGTAGTTTTCGCTGGCTACGCATCCTATGCTGACCTACCGCGATATTATCGCACCGCGGATATCTTCTGCGTCCCGGCTGTTGGGCGGGAGAGCTTCGGCATCGTTTTGCTTGAAGCAATGGCTGCTGGCAGAGCAATAGTCGCCTCAGATATCGACGGCTATGCTAACGTGTTGACTGATGGTGTTGACGGGGTGCTGGTACCGCCCAAAGATACAGAAACGCTGGCTCAGACCCTTGTCTCTCTTCTTAATGATCCGGCTCGACGCGAGCAAATGGGCAGCCAGGGAAGGAGCAAGGTGGAGGGGCTAACATGGGAAGCCATCGCTGGCAGAACGATGGACTACTACCTGGAGATATTAGGGCGAGATAAATGATGAACCTGTCTGAAGCGCGCCATCTAGCTGCCGAGCGCTCCACAGTTCGCCTGGTTAACGTCCTCCGCAGGACAAGGGTGACGCCCAATGCGTTGACCTTAATGGGCTTTGCAGCCAGTGGGGCTGCTGCGGCGGTTATCGCCAAAGAGTACCTTCTGGTGGGTGGGCTTCTGGTTCTCCTTTCCGGAGCTTTCGACCTGTTTGATGGCCCGCTGGCCCGAGCCAAGGGGCAAAGTACCAGGTTTGGGGCTATTGTTGATTCTACTTGTGATCGTCTTGGGGAAGCGGCGGTGCTTCTGGGACTCCTTATTGTATACGTAAACAAGGACGCTACCTGGGAGCCCCTGCTCATATATACGACCTTTGTAGGGTCAGTGTTGGTCAGCTATGTCAGAGCCAGGGCTGAGGCGCTGGGAATGAAATGCGAGGTGGGAATATTCACCCGAGCTGAGAGGGTTGTCCTTTTGGCACTGGGACTCATCTTGACTCATTGGATGGACAAGGCAATGCTCGTCATCTTATGTATATTGACCGCCTTTACCCTGATAACAGTATTACAGCGCCTTATTTATTTGCGAGGGCAGGCAAATCAAGGTGGTTGATAGCTGCCTGAGCGATGGCGAGAGAGCCAGCTACCTCAAGCCACTCCAGGCAATCTCACAATGACATAATCTCGACAAGGAGGGAGCGAAGGCTATGAGCGATAACACGTTCCAATGGAGCTTTATTGGAGTTGTTGTCCTGGCGATCATTTTGATCGTTCTGGCAGCGGTTGCGGTGATACCTGGGTGGCTGATAGCCATTGCTATCATCGGCGGGCTTGCCGGTTGTGTCGCCTTGCTTTACTACTGGGGAAAAGGCTATATGAGCCGCCTTTAAGTTCTTGGCATGGTTGAGAAGTTGTCTTAATGTGTGAGTTTTCATGCCGCTAGTTGCTGTCGTTGGAGCCCAGTGGGGTGATGAGGGGAAGGGGAAGATTGTCGACCTTCTTGCCGAAAAAGCAAATTTGGTTGCCCGCTTCTCCGGTGGTTCGAATGCAGGACACACTGTGTGCAATCCCTACGGGGAGTTCAAGCTGCATTTGGTTCCGTCGGGTATTTTTTACCCTCATACTGTCTGCCTTATTGGCAATGGCGTAGTGGTTTCCCCTCCTGTGCTTCTCCAGGAACTGGGGCAACTCAGGGAGAAGGGGGTGGACACCTCGAGGCTATTCATTAGCAGTCGCGCCCATTTGATTATGCCCTATCATATACTTCTTGATGAACTGGAGGAAGAAGCAAAGGGCAGTGAAGCTCTGGGGACTACCCGGAGTGGCGTTGGCCCGGCCTATATGGACAAGGCGGCGCGGCTGGGAATTCGAGCCGGTGATCTTCTTCATGAGGAGGAATTGCTCCGTGGCCTTCGCATTGCGTTAGAGCAAAAGAATCCTATCTTGACCAAAGTGTATGGAGTCCCCCCTCTTTCTTTGGAGGAGATCTATCATCAGTGTTGCCAATACAGAGAGGGCCTGGCTTCGATGATATGTGAGACTGGGCCACTGGTCAAACAGGCTCTGGAAAGAGGGGAGCTAGTCTTACTAGAGGGAGCGCAGGGTGCCCTCCTTGACATTGACTTTGGCACCTATCCCTATGTTACCTCTTCGTCACCTGTAGCGGCCGGAGCCTTCGTGGGACTGGGTCTAAGCCCATCCAAAGCCAAGATTGATTGCAACGTAGGCGTGTTAAAAGCCTACACCACTAGAGTGGGCAGTGGACCTATGCCTACAGAGCTCGAGGATGAAACCGGGGACTTGATTCGACAATGTGGTCAGGAGTACGGAGCAACAACAGGGCGGCCACGCCGCTGTGGCTGGTTCGATGCTGTAGCTGCTTGCTTCAGTGCCTATATCAATGGCTTCACCGCCATTGCCCTAACCCGACTTGACGTCCTGGATACCCTGGCCTCCGTAAAGATTTGCACTGGGTATAAAGTAAATGGCAAGGTTATCGATCAGTTCCCCAGCAGCTCGATGGTTCTCGAGGAGTGCCAGCCCGTCTATGAGGAGTTGCCTGGCTGGCAGTGCCCTACGAGGGACGTACGCCACCTGGATGACCTACCACCCGCGGCCAGGTCCTATGTGGAAAGGTTGGAAGAGATTGTCGCTTGTCCCATCGACATTATCTCCGTCGGGCCAAGACGGGAGCAGACCATCATAGTGAGACCTCTCCTGTAGCGGTTGCCAGGTTTCCAAGAGCCTCGTAGGATGAGTGAAGCGTAGCCAGACCCATGGCTTCACATCCTTCCCTCGGGGTGGTGGGTTCCGTTTCACTCCACCTACCCTACGCGTTCTTAATAAAATGGCGTAGCCCGGAACATCTGCTCTAGGCATGGTTGCAGCAGATGCTGCAACCTACCCCGATTATTGGACAGCCTCTTTCGGTCGTTCCGCTGGCGAGCGGAGCACCCGCCTATGGCAACAGCGGCAATGGCTGATTTTGGGTGGCGGCCTGACACTTATCTTTGCTGGCTTTTTGTTTTATAATCTAGGAACGTGAATCCTTGGCTGTGGGACATCATCAGGAGGCGCCTCGACGAAAAAGGGGCGATGATACTTAGAAAGTGGTGGCTATGGAGCGAATAATTTCAGGCAAACCCAGGGAAGAAGAAATTGCTCTCGATAGTAGCCTTCGTCCCAGGAGCTTCGCCGAGTTCGTGGGCCAGGATAAGGTTAAGGAGAACATTAAGATCGCCATTGCTGCTGCCAAGGGCAGAAACGAATCGCTGGACCATCACCTGCTCTATGGGCCGCCAGGTTTGGGGAAGACCACTCTGGCTCATGTTGTTGCCGCTGAAAAGGGGGCTAGCATTAGAGTCACGTCTGGCCCAGCTATAGAGCGCCCCGGAGATGTGGCAGCTATCATAACCGACCTTCAGGAAGGGGATATTCTGTTTATCGATGAGATGCATCGTCTCCCCCGGGTGGTGGAGGAGGTACTTTACCCAGCTATGGAGGATTTTGCCCTGGATATTATTATCGGCAAAGGGCCTGGGGCAAAGAACCTGCGTCTTCACCTTCCTCATTTTACGCTTATTGGGGCTACGACTCGCTTCGCTATGCTCAGCTCTCCCTTGAGGGACAGATTTGGTGCTGTTTACAGGCTTGATTTTTATGACCAGCAGGCTATAGAAGTGATAGTGGGGCGCTCCGCTGGCATTCTCAAGGTCGAAGTGGAGCAGGGCGGAGTAAAGGAGATTGCCTGTCGTGCCCGGGGAACACCCAGAGTTGCCAACCGGCTGCTCAAAAGAGTGCGAGACTATGCTCAGGTAATGGCGGATGGAGTGATTACCAGAGCAGTGGCTATCGAAGCGTTGGCTAAACTGGAGGTTGACAACATAGGCTTAGATGACGTGGACCACAAGGTATTGCGGACTATTGTGGAAAAGTTCAATGGTGGCCCTGTAGGGCTGGATACCATTGCGGCCTCCATAAGCGAGGAGGCAGACACTATCATGGATGTCTACGAACCTTATCTTCTGCAACTTGGTTTTCTGGAGCGAACACCCCGCGGGAGGCTGGCCACGCGCCTTGCCTACGAGCACCTGGGTTTGCCCTACGATAGGAATCAATCCGATCAACGGAGCTTCTGGTAAGTCTAGCCAGGATCAGCGATTGAAATTCTCCACGCCCATGACAGGGGTGGCAATGGCTGATTTCGGATGAAGAATTGTCAGTTACTTTCCGATTAAGGTATAATTGATTCGCAAGGTGGTTCAGAAGTGTCGAAGGGAAGAAGGTCAGCAGGAAACCCTTCTGCCTCGGCGATCGTCAGTCCAGCCGAGGCTTTGCCTTCTGTAGGGGTGAGGGAGACTGCTGGTGAAGATCTAGCCCAAATAGCAAAGACTTTGCGCCGTCATATCATTAGAATGACCGCTACGGCAGGCAGTGGGCATCCCGGTGGCTCCCTTTCAGCGGTAGAGATTGTCACTGCTCTCTTCTTCCGTGCCCTGCGTCATCGCCCTTCAGAGCCCCAATGGGTTGAGCGCGATCGATTTATCCTCAGCAAGGGACACGCTGCTCCTCTCCTCTATGCCGCGCTAGCAGAGAGCGGGTATTTCCCTGTAGAGGAGCTGGCCAGCTTGAGAAAGCTGGGCAGCAGGCTCCAAGGACACACTGATAGGACCCGCACTCCCGGTGTAGAGATGTCTTCCGGTTCCCTGGGTCAGGGGTTGTCCTTCGGTATCGGCACTGCCCTGGCGGCTCGTCTCAACTCGCAAAGCTATAGGGTGTATGTCCTTTTGGGGGGTGGGGAGTGTGATGAGGGGCAGGTCTGGGAGGCAGCTATGGCAGCAGCCCATTTCAAACTGGATAATCTGGTAGCTATTGTTGATCACAACAAGCAGCAGATCGATGGCTGGAACTTTGAGGTGATGAACCTCGAGCCCCTTCCTGATAAGTGGCGCTCGTTTGGCTGGGAGGTTGTTGAGGTGGATGGCCACGATTTCAGCCAAATCCTGGCTGCCTTTCAAAAGTCCCAACAGACAAAAGGACAGCCTACAGTGATTATTGCCCATACGGTTAAGGGCAAAGGGGTGAGCTTTATGGAGAATAATCTACAATTCCATGGCAAGGCCCCTACCCCTGAGCAAGCCGAGAGGGCACTAGAGGAATTGGCGTAAGAGGAAAAGTGACGGAGCTAGTCTCCACCAGAGAAGCCTATGGCAAGACCCTGGTAGCTCTAGGGAAAGAGAACCCCGATATCGTGGTTCTCGATGCTGACCTCTCACAGTCAACCATGACCCGCCTGTTTTCCCAGGAGTTTCCTCAGCGTTTCTTCAACTGTGGCATTGCTGAACAGAACATGATGGGCATCTCGGCTGGCCTTGCTGCCTCGGGAAAGGTTGTCTTTGCTAGCAGCTTCGCTGTCTTTGCTACCAGTCGCTGCTTTGACCAGCTACGCATGAGCATCGCCCAGCCGTGCCTTAATGTTAAAGTGGTAGCTACTCATGGTGGCATTACCGTGGGGGAGGACGGTTTCTCTCATCATGCGATAGAGGACCTGGCTCTTGCCTGCTCTCTTCCTGGCTTCACCGTCGTTGTTCCTGCCGACGCCGTTGAGACCGCTCAGTCGATAAGAGTGGCAGCAAATACCCCTGGGCCTTTCTACATCCGGTTAAGTCGTCCCAATATTCCTTTGGTTTGCAAGAATGGCTACCAGTTTGTGCTGGGCAAGGCGGCAAATATGAGACAAGGCTTCGATGCCACCATTATTGCTAATGGGATAATGGTGTCCAAAGCTCTGGAGGCGGCAGAGGAGCTGTCTCAAGAGGGAATTGACTGTCGCCTACTAAACATGTCGACCCTCAAACCTCTTGATGAAGAGGCTGTTAGCCTGGCAGCCAGAGAGACGAGGGCTATCGTAACCGCTGAAGAACACCTGCAGCAGGGGGGGCTGGGAAGCAGGGTAGCTCAAGTTGTAGTTCAACATCGAGCCGTCCCCATGGCCTTCGTGGCCATCAAAGACGCTTATACCCATTCAGGGAAGCCAGAGGAATTGCTCCAGCAGCACGACTTGACTGCCAGTGCCATTGAGAAGGCAGTAAAGTCGACACTCCTGAGAAAGAGATAGTCGCCGGGGATAGGCATCTTCGTCTATCTCGGCTTGGGCGACGACTAAACCGGGCCTCCTCCACTGAAATCTCATGTCAGTCTTGGAACCAGTATCCATAGCCGTGCTGCTTATTACCGGCCTGGCGGTTGGCTTCGCACAGGGGCTTCTGGGTGTTGGTGGCTGCTTCATAATGGTTCCCGTGACGGTGACGATATTCACCGACATGGATTTTCCTGTGGACATGGCGGTGAAGCTGGCCTTTGGCACCAATCTACTGGTTGTTCTTCCTACTGCCATGAGTAGCTCCCTGGCTCACCACCGCAGGGGGGCGGTCTGGTGGAGGGCGGCTATTATTCTTGGTGTTGCCGGGGCAGCAGGAGCGCTGCTGGGATCGACAGTCACCTCACGGTTTATACAGGGAGACTCACTGAAAGTTGCCTTCGGAGTGGTGGTCATTCTTAGCGGCATAAGGTTGCTCACTGGAAGGCCGCCGAGCATTGAAGAAGAGCCGAAGTACAGTCCTCTAGTTTGGATAGGTGTTGGTTTCCCTGTGGGGTTTGTGTGCGGTCTCATTGGAATTGGTGGTGGAGTGCTGATGGTGCCCATAATGGCCCTGGCGCTGAAATTTGAGATGCATCGTGCTGTGGGTACGTCGACAGGGTTGATGATGTTTATTAGCGGGGCAGGAGCCTTGGGATACATCTTGAATGGCATGGGTGTAGCTGGGCTGCCAGCCCACTCCATAGGTTATCTTAACCTGCCGACATGGATTTGCCTGGCAGGCACAAGTGTTGGGATGGCACAAATTGGCGCCAGGATGGCACACAGGCTTACGGCAACGATATTGAGGGCTATTTTTGTCCTGGTGATGTTTTATATGGGCCTTAAGATGATAGGCGTATATGACTGGCTGGGGTGGCCGCTGTGAGAAAAGCGATGTGGAGGCAATTCCGAGAGAACAGGGATCAACTGCCCCATATCCCTTTCTCTGCCTCTTTGGCTTCTGTCTCTGCCTCCTTCAGAAGATCGTAGTGCTTGTTGTCTGGGTAGCGGTCTTTGGGGTAAACCTGAGCATATCCCTGCCTCACCAGTTCAGCATTGACAAAAACACTTCCCACGTAGACGTACCTCAACAGCCTGTCGAACCTATCCTTATTGGTTACATCCTTCTCCAGGCGGACAGTTTTCCCATCTACCAATTCCTCATTATATTGCTTTGCCTCTTCATAGTAGGGCTGTTCCCTCTCGGGAGTATCGATGCCAATATAGCGGAGGTGATATCCGCCTTCAATAACAATGGTATCCCCATCAATGACGCGAGTTACTCTTGCCGTCTCAGGAGTACCGGCGCAATGTGGTAGTAAGAGGATGATAACGACGAGAAGAGTGACCAGGCTGACTTTAGCGGGCATCGTATGCTTCCATGACTTTGCTGTGGATTGCATGCCCCGGCAGCACTCCTATACAACAGAAATCAAATGAATCGGCAGCATTGAGGTCGCAGTCGGTCAGCACCTTGTTCTCCGTCGGGTCAGCCAACGCGCCTATTATGCTTGTCTTTCCAGTCCCCCCTTGCCGTTTAGGGCCACAAGTACTTTCGGCTTTCCCTTTGTCTCCTTTACTCTCAGGGCTGCCTGTCCTTGGACCTGGTGTAGAGCCGATAAATGGTCTCGCCGCTTGACTCGTAGCACTCGGCACAGCCGTCGTACTCCTCGGGACTGATCTCCTCAAGGTATGTCTCGAATCCCAGTTCCTGATACATTTCCAGGGTTCTCTTCAGATGTTGCCCGGCCGTCACTGAGGCTGGCTTCCATCCTTGTTTTTCCAACTCGTCCTTAGTCGACATTAGCCCTGTCTTTCAGCTTAGCCAGGAGGCTGAGGAAGCGCTACCGCTGCTCCACAATGGCCCCGGTGGGATGCGGTTCACCCCAGGGAGGTGTGGTTTCATCTCCTCTTGGCATGGTAACATGTCCCAGGACATCAGTCTAGTCAGTGCCCCAGTTTTCACTTGTCATGCACTTTCGATGCTGTTATAATAGCTTTGAATGGAGGATCCGAGGCCTACCTGGTACAGTGCTGCGCGCGGAGCGGCGAAAACCAAAGGTATATCTGCATCATTTCGCTGTCCTGGCAAATTTCACCGCAGCACAACTCTTTCAAGAACTAAGGCGACTCACGGTCCTGCCTGTACGCTGGATATATCCTCGCCGACCATTGACTCTCGGCATCTTGCTGCAAACCTGCGCAGTGACAAAACTTGTGTGCCCCAATACCGAAACAGGTAGCGGGGTATTTTCTATTTATGAAGCGGAAGGAGGTAAGCCATGATCCTTATTGGTGAGAACATACACATCATTTCCAAAGATGTTTCTGTGGCAGTAAAGGAACGAAACGCAAAGGCAATTCAGGACTTGGCCATAGCGCAGACTGAGGCTGGTGTTCACTACATAGACTTGAACATGGGTCCGGCAAGGAAGAACCCGGAGGAGACTGCGGAGTGGCTGGTGAATACAGTTCAGGAGGTCACTGATTTGCCTTTGGCGATAGATACCCTGAACCCTGTGGCTATGGAGGCAGGACTCAGAGCCTGTACTAAAGGGAGGCCCCTGCTCAACTCTGCCTCCGGGCGGACGGACAGCAAGGAACAAACGTTGCCGCTGGCCAAGAAGTATAATACGGACCTGGTACTTTCGGTGCTCACTGATAAGGGCTGCCCCCCTGATGTTGAAACGAGAATGGATAGTATCATGGAGACGGTGGCCTATGCCAACGAGCTTGGCATCCCCAATGAAGACCTGTGGATCGATCCTATTCTTCTACCGGTTAGTGCTGACCAACAGCAGGTTATCGAGGCCCTGGAATTTATGAAGATAGTGGGGGATGTCCTGCCTGGTGTTAAGTCAACGATAGGGCTCTCCAACCTGTCCAACGGGACACCGGAAGAGCTCAGGGGTATCCTTAACCGCACCTACATGGTAATGCTGGGGCGGTATGGGCAGCATTCCGTAATTGCTGACGCTCTGGACAAGGAGCTTATAAGATTGAATAATGGCGAGATGCCAGACATTGTCGATCTCATTTACAAGGTGATGGATGGAGAGGATGTAGACCTCTCTTCTCTGTCTCAACAGGCCCGAGACTACGCCAAGACGGTCAAGGTTCTCCTGGGTGAGACGCTGTATTCTCATTCCTGGCTGGAAGACTAGACAACGGGAAAGGAGACAAAGGATGGAGTTCAAGGCACTGGTTGAGTCATACTCTGGAAGTGTCAGAGAGGTAACCATAGGAAAAGGCGCCAAAGCTTTGAAGATAGGCGGGGAGAATAAGCTCGCCTACGGTTTCTTCGATGAGGGCTCAATCCCCAATCCGCCCAGGTTTGCCCTGGAGGTCTTGGACATGGAGCCTGAAGGGTGGGCCGAGTGGGCTCTTGAGCCGGTTAAGGATGTTGCCTCTGATCCTGTCAAATGGGCTAAGAAGTGCCTCGATTATGGGGCAGATATGATTTGTCTTAGACTGGCCAGCACCGATCCGGCAGGGAAGGATGCTTCGGCAGAGGCAGCAGCAGAGCTTGCCAAGAAGATGGCTGAGGCGATAACAGTTCCCCTCATTGTCTATGGGACAGGGGATGAGAATAAGGATGCCCAGGTATTACCGAGGGTGGCTGAGGTATGTGATGGAGAAAACCTCCTTCTGGGCCCGGTGATTAAGGAAAACTACGAGGTGGTGGCTAAGGCGGCCCAGGAGCACGGGCACGCCATAATTGCTCAAACCCCTCTGGATATCAACCTGGAGAAGGAGTTGAATATCAAGCTGTCCAAGTTTTTCCCGCCGGAGAGAATTGTGATCGATCCCCTGACTTCAGCCCTGGGATATGGCATGGAATATAGCTTTACCATAATGGAGAGAACAAAGCAAACCGGAGTGACTTTCAAGGATGCCATGACTCAGATGCCTATCATTGCTGATTTGGCGGAAGAGTGCTGGAAGACAAAAGAGGCCAAGGGGAACAAAGAGCAGGGGATACTCTGGGAGGGGATGACAGCCGTCTCTCTTCTTCTGGCAGGAGCGAATATCGTGATCTTAAGGCATCCCGAGACGCTCAAGCTGGTAAAAGAAACTCTTGGATAGAGGTGAAGAAACATGGCAAAAGTAACGGAGAAGGTAGAGAAAAAGACCAAGAAGCGGGAAGAGGTAGAGAAGATAATAAGGGCGGAAGATGAGTGGGAGCCGATTGGTCACACGCCTATGCCCGAGGTGACGGATCTGAGAAATTGGGACATGAGGCTTCTGAAGACCTATAAGCCGTGGTATGCGCCCTTCTGTGACCTTTGTTGTTTTTGCACCTATGGCAAGTGCGATCTGACCGCGGGCAAGAGGGGCGCCTGCGGCATTGATATAGCTGGTCAGCAGGGGAGGATGGTTCTTCTGCAGTGCTGCATGGGAATGGCTGCACATGGTGCTCATGCCAGGCATATTATCGACTATCTGATAGAGAAGCATGGTGAGGACTACAAGATTGACTTAGGGGACAACGTCGCCGTTGAGGCGCCGCACATCAGGACGGTCCTGGGGTTGAAGCCGGAGACGCTGGGGGACTTGAGGACGGCTATTGAGTATGTGGAGCGGGAGCTGATTCATCTTATTTCGGCGCTTCACACCGGCCAGGAGGGGAGCAGCCTGGACTATGAATCGAAGGCGCTCCATGCCAGCATGCTGGACCACGTGGCCATGGAGGCTGCTGATATCGCTCAGATTGTGGGGTTCAACTATCCGACGTCGGTGGCTGATACACCGCTGGTTGACTCAGGGTGTGCTTCGATAGATACGGGTAAGCCGACGATCCTGGTGATTGGTCACAATCCGGCGTCGTCGACGAACATTATTGATTATCTGCGGCAGAACGATCTATATGACAAGGTAGAGATAGGCGGGATATGCTGCACAGCTCTGGAGACGACCAGGTATTCTGATCGGGCCAAGGTGATAGGCCCTCTCTCCAGACAGCTCTACTACGTAAGGACAGGGATTGCCGACGTAATAGTGACCGATGAGCAGTGCATCAGGACTGACATAGCCGAAGAGGCGAAGAAGGTTGGTTCAGCTCTAATCGCTACCTCCGATAAGGCGTGTTACGGTCTGGAGGATGCCACGGAGAAGGATGTTGATGAGATAGTGAAGGAGATGGTGGAGGAGGGGAAGCAATTCCTGATTCTGGACCATGAGAAGGCTGGGGAGGTGGCGGTGAGGGTTGCCATGAAGCTTGCTCCGCAGAGGAAGAAGGAGCTCATAGATGAAAAGGAGGCTCAGGAGCTGGCCAAGCCGTGCCGGGAGTGCGAGATGTGTGAGAGGGCTTGCCCCAATTTGTTTTCCATTGGCAACGGGATACGGCAAGTCGCTGAAGGGAATTTCGAACCGTTAAGGGAGATATTCGATCAGTGCCTGGGCTGTGGCAAGTGTGAGGAGGAGTGTCCCCGGGATATTCCCATCTTCAAGATAATGCAGACGGTAGCCAGCAAGGATACCTACAAAATAAGGTCAGGGCGAGGGCCGATTATGGATACGGAGATAAGGAATGTTGGGGCGCCGATAGTGCTGGGCACAATCCCTGGGGTGGTGGCCTTTGTGGGGTGTTCCAACTATCCCGACATAGATGACGTGGCGGAGATGGCGGAGGAATTCGCCAAGAGGAAGTACATCGTGGTTCTCAGCGGCTGCGCTGCCATGGTAGCCGGGATGAAGAAAGACGAGGAGGGGTTGACGATTTATGAGAAGTATCCCGGCAATTTTGATGCTGGGGGCATAGTGAATGTGGGCTCCTGTGTTTCCAACGCTCACATCACCGGAGCGGCCATAAAGATAGCCAATATCTTTGCCACCCTGCCTCTGAGGGGTAACTATGAGGTTATTGCCGACTACATCCTCAACCGTGTTGGGGCTGTCGGGGTGGCCTGGGGAGCTTATTCGCAGAAGGCGTACAGCATTGCCACCGGGTGTAACAGGCTGGGGATTCCGGTAATAATGGGGCCTCATTCTTCAAAATACAGAAGGCTTTACCTGTCGAAGAAGGGAGAGGATGACTGGACGGTGATGGACGGGAGGAAAGCGGAGCTGGTAGATACCGAGGAGCCTTCTCCCGAGCATTTGGCCTACGTTACAGAGACGAAAGAGAAGGCGATGGTGATGATTCCCAAGCTGTGTATCAGGAAGAATGACACTCCGCAAGGGAGGGGGATAAAGCTGAATCACTACATCTCCCTGTATAAGAAGTACATGGGAGGCGGGCTTCCCGAAGACCTCCATCTCTACGTTAGGAGTGATAGGGACCTTCCTATTGTCTACAAGAGGGAGGCGATGGGATATTTGAAGGAGATTGGCTGGAAGCCGAAGCCTACTTTGAGCCTCCCCACCCTGATTGGCACCTATCCCAGCAAAGTACCTCTGGAGGCGGTCATACACTAATGCTGTAATATGCCCCGGGGAAGAAACTGTGGTTTTCTTGCTGGTGCGCTGTGAGCAAGTAATCAAGGAGGAATGAGATGGTCTTGCCGCTTCATCGGGTAAATGTTCTTACCGGCATAAAGTCGGCCAAAGTACAGGATGACCCTGCTGAGTACGCTGCATTGATTCAGCGGGCAAAGCGCCCTCTCCTGGTGCTGGGCCCCAAATTGGCTGAGCCACTCGGTGAGAAACTTCTTCTAGACTATGCCCTCGAACTGGCCAATGCAGCCAACATACCCACATGTGCCACGGCGCATATTAAAGGGAAGATGGTAGAACTGGGGGCGAAGCCAGACAGCGAATATGATGCAGTGGAGATAGTAAACCACCTCAAGGACCCAGATTGGCAGGGGGTCAGAAAGGAAGGAAATCACGACCTGGTGATTTTCTTCGGGATCAGGACCGACCTGGGGAATCAGAGTCTTTCTACCCTGAAACACTTTGCCCCCCACTTGAGGACGATGACCCTTTGTAAGTATGTCTATCCTAATGCTGACTACTCCCTTCCCAATATTAGAAAAGACGAGCAGTGGAAGGCATTTCTGGAGAATCTAATATCCAATTTGAAGGAGGAGAAATAGGTATGGATTTTCATGTTGATATCGGGCCTCAATACGAGGGGGAGACGGTTAGGAAAGATGACCTGCACGTTGAATTCGGCGGGCCGAAGGTAGGGGCAAAGTTCGAGCTGGTAACCCTGAAAAGCCCGGAAGAGGTTGAGCATGAGAAGGTAGAAATCATTGGCCCCGACATAAAGGATATGGAAGAGGGTAGCAGTTACCCCCTGGCAATTCTTATTGACATTGCCGGGGAGGAACTTGAGAAGGATATGGAGCCGGTGATTGAGAGAAGGATGCATATGTATGCCAACTACATAGAAGGCCTCTACCACATGAATCAGAGGAATGACATTTGGCTGAGGTTAAACAAGTCCTCTTTCAAGAAGGGGCTCGATTCCTTAAGTGAGATAGGGGAGATACTCATTTTTCTCTATACTTCAGAGCTATACACCATTGAGAAAATCTCCATTACCTTTGTCACCGATGAAAAAAAGGTGGAGGAGTTGCTGGCCGACGCTTTGAAGGTCTATCAGGCCAGGGATGAGAGGTTGAGGGGGTTAAAGGAAGACGATGTAGACCAGTTTTATGGCTGTGTCCTTTGCCAGAGCTTCGCCCCCACCCATGTTTGCGTCATCACTCCGGAGAGGGTTGCCAATTGCGGAGCCATAAACTGGTTTGATGGCCGGGCCGCGGCTAAGATGGACCCTGAAGGGCCCATATTTGAAGTGGAAAAGGGCGATCTCGTTGACCCGGTGAGAGGGGAATATACCGGGGTAAACCAGAACTCGGTCGAGAGGTCACTGGGAGAATATGACGAAGTCTATCTTCACAGCGCCTTTGAGCATCCCCATACCTCCTGTGGCTGCTTTCAAGCTATCTGCTTTTACATTCCTGAAGTGGACGCCTTCGGTATTGTGCATAGAGACTTTGTTGGTGAGACGGTTATTGGAGAGACCTTCTCCCGTATGGCTGGGGTAACCTCTGGAGGCAGGCAGGTGGAGGGCTCCTTGGGCATCGCACTGGAGTATATGAGATCCCCCAAATTCATCCAGGCCGATGGCGGCTTGCATAGAGTGGTATGGATGCCCAAAGAGATAAAGGAAAGGTACAAGGAGGTCATCCCTGAGGATGTGTACGACAAGATAGCTACTGAAGAGGATGTTCATACTGCTGATGAGCTTACAGAGTATCTGGAGAAGGTAGGGCACCCCTGGATAAAAGGTGAGGTGGAGCTACCTTAGTAGTTGATTGGTAGAGTAGAGATAGGAGGTTTATCATGGCGGTTAAAGGAACCGATATTGTTAAGAAGCTGCCTGAATCAGGTAAGAAGAATTGCAAAGAGTGCGGTTACCCCACCTGTTTCGCCTTCGCCATGAAGTTAGCTTCAGGGGGAACAACGCTGGAGAAATGCCCTTATCTTTCCTTTGAGGTCAAGGAGGAGCTCGAGGATGCCCTGGCTCCGGCTATCAAGCTGGTGACCATAGGTTCCGGGGAGAATGCCCTGCAAGTAGGCAATGAGGAGGTAGTGTATCGGCATGAGAAGACCTATGTTCACCAAACTGGCGTTGCCATCCTCATCTCTGATAAGGAGGACGAGGCAAAGGTAGAGGAGAAGATAAAGAAGATAACGGAGATCCAGTTTGACGTGGTAGGCCTAACTCTCAAAGCCGATCTTCTGGCTCTCCAGTTTGAATCGGGAGACAAGGCCAAATTCGAGGCTCTGGTCAAGAAGGTCTACCAGAGCACTGATTTAGGGATCATTCTGCTCTCAGAGGATATGGATGCGCTCTTCTCAGCGAGGGATATATGTGCTGACAGGAAGCCTCTCCTTTACCCGATAACGAAGGACAACATTGAAAAGGCCATTCCCAAGATCAAGGAGCGCCCTACTCCCATAGGGGTTCGCGCCGAGAGCATTGAAGAACTCATTCCACTGACAACCAGACTGAAGGAAGAGAAGCTTGATGAGCTGGTCATGGATCCAGGTTCCAAGAACTTGATGGAAGGGATAAAAGACCAGACTTTTATGCGGCGGGCAGCGATAAAGCAGAGCTTCAGACCCCTTGGTTACCCGACTATAGTCTTCCCATGTTTTATTGCCAGGGATGGGCTAAAGGAAGTGCTGACCGCCTCCGTGTTCATAATCAAATATGCCTCCATTATTGTCCTTTCTGACTTTGATCAGTACTCGCTACGTCCACTGCTGACGCAGCGGCTCAACATCTATACTGATCCCCGCATGCCGCTGTCGGTAGAGGAGAAGCTCTATGAAGTAGGAGAACCCGGTGCAGACGCTCCGGTTCTCATCACCACCAACTGGGCCCTGACCTACTTCATTGTGTCTGGGGAGATTGAAGCCAGCAAAACTCCCTCCTGGCTGCTCGTCAAGGAGGCAGAGGGTCTTGGTGTCCTCACTGCCTGGGCTGCCGGCAAGTTCAACGGCGATTCCATTGCTCCCTTTGTTAGGAAATCGGGGGTAGAGGAAAAGGCAAAGACAAGAACGCTGGTAATTCCAGGCAAGGTAGCTAGAATTAAAGGCGAGCTTGAAGAGGCCCTGCCAGGTTGGGAAATCGTAGTCGGGCCCAGAGAGGCCAGTGATATTACAGGTTTTCTGCCTGGGTTCGCGGCTAAGCTGAAGAATTAACAGAATAATGGCTACCACCATCGTCGTTGCCGGTAAGGGAGGAACCGGCAAGACTACTGTTTCGGCTCTTCTGGTACAACTCCTTTCTCAGAAAGGAGTTGTATTGGCTATTGACGCCGACCCTGCTACCAACCTCAATCAGGCCCTTGGCGTGACGCTGGAAGATACAGTAGGCGGAATACGAGAGGAGATGACCGAGGCCGTAAAGGACGGGAGTATCAGCCCCTCAACGCCTAAACAGGACTACCTGGACTCCAGGATAATGGCAGCTTTAGTTGAAGCAAAGGGGTTCGACCTTTTGGCCATAGGGCGTCCTGAAGGGCCAGGATGCTATTGCGCCGCCAACAGTATGTTGCGTTTTTCTATGGATCGGGTTGGCAAGAACTACCGTTATATCGTCATCGACAGCGAGGCCGGGATGGAGCATATCAGCCGTCAGACAACCAGGGATGTAGATATACTGCTCCTCATGTCTGACCTCACGCAACGAGGCATCAAAACTGCTGGTGAAATAAAAGAGCTGATAAAGGAAATGAGGACTCAGGTTGGTAAGATTTGTCTGGTTATCAATCGCTCTCCCAATGGGCTGCCTCCTGAGATAGTGACGGCGATTGATAGTCATGGGTTTGAGCTGGTGGCCACCATACCCCAGGATCCAAGGCTTGCTGACTTAGAGGTGAAGGGATTACCAATCACAGGGCTTCCCCAGGATTCTGTTCTCCGAGCCGGAGTGGGAGAGCTGGCCAATAAGGTGGGGCTTTAGGACAGAGGACCAGCAGTGGGGCTTAGAGACAAGAAGCTACTAAGTCTGAAGGAAATCGAGGGGCCGACGAGTCCCCACGATGGCTTCCTGAAGCGCGAGATGGACAGGAGAAAAGAGCCGTTAAGTTATGTAGACGATGTTTCCAAGCTGGCTGAGTATATAGGAGGTGAGGTAGTATCTCTGGGAATAAGCGAGGACTGGGCGATAAGAAAAGAGGTTTTCCCAGGAATTCAAATCCTGTTTGTTTATAATCGCGCCGATGAAGAGTTCCCCAGTAACCTCAGGATCCTCTATTCTGGTGAAAGGATAGGAACAATTCGTGGGGAGGATTTAGTCGAGCTTACCATTGCCTGTGTAAACCATATGCTTAGATATGTAAAAGAGACTGTAAAAGACCCCCCCGAGATCTGCATGAGAGTATGAAAAAGCTTACCTCCAGGGAGCTCATAGACCAGCTAAGGCCGATCTTAGCTCACCATAGACAGGAGAGGGTTGACCTGATCCCCATCTTGCAGGAAGTTCAGGAGAGGTTCGGCTACCTGCCTCGAGAGGCGATGCTGGAAACTGCCGATTTTCTGCAAATTCCAGCCAGTACCGTCTACGGAGTAGCCACCTTCTACAACCAGTTCCGCTTCACCCCTATAGGACGAAATCCAACCAGGGTGTGTTTGGGAACTGCCTGTCATATGCGGGGCGGGAGGCTTGTTTTAGAGGCCTTGGAAAGGGAGCTGGGAATCAAGGTAGGGGAGATTACCCCCGATGAAGAGTTCAGCCTTGACCGGGTTGCCTGCATCGGCTGTTGTGTCATGGCCCCGGTGGCGGTAATTGGCGAGGATATCTATCCTAGACTGACGCCTTTCAAGGTGGAACAGGTCCTGGTCGAACGCAAACAGAAGAACCCGCCGGAAGAGCCTTTGTAGCCGGTAGGGTGGGTGAAGCGTAGCGAAACCCACCGCAATACGTTGGGGTTGGTGGGTTCCATTTCATTCCACCCACCCTACAGTCTCAGAAGAATGAGGAGGACGGACTCCTCCACAAGTAGTGCAGGGCATGGTTTGTGTGGGTGTCAGGCCCCCGACCTGACCCGGATCGCCATGAAGGCAGTAGGGGTGAGTTCATATTGCCGACACCGACGCGCTTTCGCTAGCCACGTTCATCCTCAAATGTAGCGCGACCCTTCAGGGTCGCTCCTCAGAGCTCGGGGCGAGGCTGAAGCCTCGCGCTACATGTCGTGTGTTGCCAGCGACGTAATAGGTTGGGGTTGGTGGGTCCCATTTCATTCCACCCACCCTACAGTTGCTATGGTGAGTGTTCATATCTACTTCGTCCCGAGCATCAGGGCCGCACCTAGCGGCCTTGGGCAGGCAACCGCTTGCCACGGCCCCCTACCTTCGGGTAAATCAACTTGCCCACGATGAAGGCGAGTATGGCTCCACCTATGCCCACCAGTACCCATGCCCAGGTGGGAATGCCACTGCTCTCAGGTGGCTCCTCCTCAATGAAGGAGGCGTTCCCTATCTTTACGTCTTTGTCCAGGTATGCCGTGCGAAACCCCTGAGCTCGGCCTGTACTGCGCAAGCCATTTCCAGCATGACCGACAGAAGACACCACAGCAGTCAGCCACGCGTGTCCGCCGAATAGTTCAGCCAGTCGCTGGTCAATCGATTCCAGTTCGCCCCTTCCCAACTTAAATTGAATCGGCTTCCCCTCAGTTGTGGGAACCGCCAGCCCGAACTCATACCGCCCGTAGTCCGGCACCTCAAACTCGCTCCTGGGCAACTGGCTGAAGTCTGCTAAACGCCCCGGTGTTACCAGGAATAGAGTTATCGATGTCGCCCCGGAGGTGACGGAGGAGATTTTCAAAGGGTAATAGAGGGTATCGCTCCGAAACCGATATACGATAGGCTCCACGCTCTCTTGCTCCCGGCTTAGCTCTATCAGGTCGAAAACGAAGAACTCTATGCCTTCGTCAATGTACTCTGCTACCACTGATTCCAGTTCGGGTGAGGATATCTGGTGCTGAATCCCATTCCGAGCCAGGAAATCCTCCGCCCAATGGACGAACTCGGCGGCATCAGTGGCTTTGGCCACCCAAATGTCATGCGCCCCAATCTTATCGTGAAAGACGATGTCCACTCCAACTTCACCCTCTTCTTCCGCCGCACCACAATCGAACCAGGGACGTCGATGACGGTAGCGGTCACGAATCAATTCGCCAACGCGCAGAAAGGAATCTGAGGTTCCTTGTTCGATGCTTTCAGGCTCGGAGGGCAGGGGTAACACCTGTAGAGCCATCGTATCGTCGTCAGCACGAACATCCGTCGATAGGATCAATACTTCGTATTCGCCGTTCCAGCCGATTATGGCCTTCTGTCCCGGCTCATAGACAGAGATGTAGCCTAGGACGGGGATCATCCCGCTATCGGCCAAGACCAAGGGCGGGAGTGAAAGGATGAGAAGGCAGGCACAGAGGAGTGCGCTACACAGGGCTAGTCTGCAGGTTCTCATCCGCGTGGCCGTAGTACCCACGATGACATCTCCGATGCAAGTCGACTGGATCGACTCACCGTTTAATCCCCTATGCTATTATAGCACGCAAAGTCAAGCTTGGATAGAGATTCGGGCTACTGCCTGGTGCCGCCCAATTGGCAACGTTGACTGCAACCGCTTGCCCGTTGGCCGGACGCTCGGCCTTCTGGGTTTGGCCACCTATTCAGAGCAGGCTCGTGTCTCTTCACACAAACCGGTAGGTTGGAGCATCGGCCCCGACCTCTTGTGTGGGTGTCAGGCCCCCGACCTGACCTGCACCCCCATGAAGGCAGTAGGGGTGAGTTCATATTGCCGACACCGACGCGCTTTCGCTAGCCACGTTCATCCTCAAATGTAGCGCGACCCTTCAGGGTCGCTCCTCAGAGCTCGGGGCGAGGCTGAAGCCTC